>Ga0364866_10115_pt1 | contig 56738 bp, 60 predicted proteins | sample ExccelAu500001D3_3_FD_206913 | JGI IMG/M metagenome (GOLD analysis project Ga0364866, IMG submission 206913) | Enriched cells from Trout Bog Lake Hypolimnion, Wisconsin, USA - BchlTB.Aug13.5000.01.D3 | ecosystem: Environmental > Aquatic > Freshwater > Lake > Hypolimnion/Profundal zone | place...
CATCAATGGCAGCCGGTGAATAGGTGCTGGGCTTGATGACTTTGCCATCTTCCCGCTTGTGAATGGCGCTATCAGGCCAGACCTTGGACAGGTTGCTCCGCTGGATCTCGTCCCAGACGGGTTCCACCTGGATACCGAGAGCATTTGCGGCGCCGTAGGTGACCACCAAGGTGTCACCGATCGCGTCGGCCATCTCGATCAGGTTGGGCGTGGCTGTTTCGTCGATGACCACATAGGGGCCGATCCCTTTTTCCAACAACGGAACGGAACAACCTGCAGCCTCGACAAACTCCATTGCCTCTTCAAAGATCAGCCGGGCCCGCAGCAACAACGTCACCCGGTCGGGAATGCTCGGGAACTCCCGAACCTCCTGGTCATACAACTTCATCAGCTTTGCGATGTCCTGCTGAGGCTGGTAAACAGTTTCACCAATCATGCCTGCTCCTACTCCGTGATGATCTTGATCGTTGCTTTGTGGTCAACGGTGACCGCTTGTGTGACTCCAACTACGGGGTCGATCTCGACTGTGTGTTCTCCGTCAAACTGCCAGTCCACACACTCATCGTTGTCGCCGTCATACCAGTCTTCTTCGTGACCTTCCGCACCGTCTTCGAAGCCACGGACGACTTGTTCGGCGGCTTCCTGCGCCGAGGAAGCTTCGACCGACTGGATGATGGTGTAGATTTCCTGAGAGCCGTCTAAGATGGCTCCGACTCGCACGTCATAAATCATGTGGGTCCTATTTCTGCAGCTTGGAGTAATCCACCACCGGGAGAGTTGCCAGCTCGTCTCGGTGGATCACCAGAGTCACGATCTCGCAATCTCCGTAGGGATAATGCTCCTGATACCGCTTGAACTGTTGGTTGACCATGACGACGTGGTTCTTCAAAGAACCCGGTCTGGTCCATATCTTGCCGACCGTGTTGAAGCTCGGCCAGGTTCCGCCCGTGGAGTAAAGCCCATCCGACTTCCGGCGGATCTGATACATCTTGTCAGCCATCAACCCTCCTGACGGGTCCAAGTGCGCAGGACGCCATCGGCGGCGCACCAGGCTTGGAAGAGAGCTGTCACCCGTTCCTCGATTGAACGATCGGACTGGTCGATGACCACACCCTCCTGGGTAAAAATCAGGCCGTAGGTGCGAAGCAGGCTCTGAACGAGCCCCATCTGCAGTCCCATGCCAGACTTCTGGAGAGTCCCCAGAATCAAGCCGGCATCGGTGAGGAAGATCTTCTTGCGCTTCCCGCGCGTGTAAGCGTAGAAAGCAAACGGACTTCCGTTCCGGTCCCTGAACTGGGTCGTGATCTTGATGAGATTGCCCATGCCGGGCGCAGGTTCGAGCTCGACCTTGGAAGCTGCATTCTGCAAGGCTTCCATGACTTGCTTCATATCTTGTGGGTTCATCTTTCGAGTGGCAGGACTTCCTGAATGTTCAGTTCTGCTTCCCCTGTCTTGAAGGCATGGAGGATCTGGTGAGCAACACCACTCGGCGCGGCAAATCGGAGGGTGACAACCCGAATGTCCGAGCCATCCCGTGGCTTGGAGATCTCAGAATCGGCCACGATCTCTTTGCTGTTGAACAGTGGAATGCCATTCCGATAGATAGCGTTGACGAGCAAGCGAACTTTGTCGCTGAGTGCCATTGTTGTTCACCTCCCAGGTGAGATTGCGAGTTTGAATGGGCCCAGTATGTCCCGAGCCCATCCAACTACCAAATGTTCAGCGTTCAGGAGCATCCAGAAGAGCTGCCACACTCCAGGCACTTGTAGCAAGCGCCGTTGCGGACCATAATGCAGCCACAAACTTGGCACGCCGGCGCGTCGGTCATACTCATGACAGCTGACAACGCCTGCACTGCGCCGTTGGTGGGCCGAGGGGCCTCGTCCTCGATGACCAGCTCCGGGATCGGATGCTCAGGGAACAGCTTGCCCTGATGCGGCTTGAGGAACCGATGTTCCAGCCATCGGGCAACGTAGTCCATGATGGACTTCGCATAGCCAATCTCGGGATTACCAGTCCATCCGCTGGGTTCAAACCGGGTGTGAGCCAGCTTTCCGACCAGCGTCTCCAAGGGCACGCCATGCTGGAGTGCAATCGAGAACACCAAGGCAAATGAGTCCATGAAGCCGGAGATGGTCGAGCCTTCCTTGGCCATGGCAATGAAGATCTCGCCGGGCTGGCCGTGCTCGTAGAGTCCGACCGTCAGGTAACCCTCATGTCCAGCGATGGCGAACTTGTGGGTCATGGCTGGCCGAGTATCCGGCAGACGATGGCGCACGGCGCGCGGCGGCGCATTCGGATCATCCAGAGTCGCTTCAGCAGCAGCCTTGGCATCGAGCTCGTTCAGAATGTCCTGAACTGTCTCGGCCTTCTTGTTTTCCTTGCTGGTCACCAGCACCTGGTTGGACTTCGAGCTATCGCGGTAGATTGCAACAGCCTTCAGACCCAGCTTCCAGGCCTGTATGTAAGCATCCTCGATCTCCTCGACGGTTGCCGTGGCAGGCATATTCACGGTCTTCGAGATTGCGCCGGAAAGAAAAGGCTGCGTGGCTGCCATCATCTTGACGTGGCCCATGTATTGAATGAATCGCTCGCCCTTGGTCGGCTTGAAAGCCGTGTCGAAGACAGCCAGGTGTTCAGCCTTCAGCGTCGTTCCTTCCAGGCACCCGAACTTGTCGATGTAGACGATGAAGTCATCTATTTTCTGAGGGCCGTAGCCAAGCTTTTCCAGTGCCTGGGTAACGGTCTCGTTGACGATCTTGAGCTGTCCACCGCCGACCAACTTCTTGTACTTGACCAAAGCCAGCTCAGGTTCAATGCCTGTGGTATCGCAGTCCATGAGGAACCCGATGGTGCCGGTGGGCGCCAGGACCGAGACTTGGGCATTGCGGTAGCCGTGAATGAAGCCCTGATCGTAGGCAGTCTGCCAGTTGGACACCGCTGCACTGAACAGATCGTTCGGAATAGTGCCGCGGTCGATACGATCCAGGGCCTCGTTGTGCATCCGGATCACGTCCAGGAAGGACTCCTTGTTGCTGAACCAACCGGGGCAAGCCCCTGTGTCTCCGGACCCCAAGCCTGTAGCCGACTGCAGAGGTGCCAGATTCTCAGCCAGGAAAGCCGAGGTGGCATAGGACCGCCCTGTCATGATCGCGGTGATCACCGCTGCATAGCTGCGGCCTTCATCGGAGTCATAGGGCAGGCCGAGGGCCATCAGAAGCGCGCCAAGATTGGCATATCCCAGCCCCAATGGCCTGTAGTCATGCGAGTTCTTTGCGATGCGCTCAGTCGGATACCCCGACAGATCGACCAGAATGTCCTGCGCGATCGTGAACAAAGTCACTGCCTGCTCGAATGCCTTGACATCGAAAACGCCATTCTTGAGGAACTTCAGCAGGTTCAGCGAAGCCAGATTGCAGGCCGAATCGTCCAAAAAGAGGTATTCGGAGCAGGGATTCGAGGCGTTGATGCGGCCGCTCTCTTTGCAGGTATGCCACTTGTTGATGGTGTCATCGAACTGCATTCCCGGATCGCCACACTCCCATGTGGCCCGGGCGATTCTGTGCATCAGGTCACGCGCGCGGTAGTTTTCGACCTCTTCTCTGGTTTTGACGGTCAATGTGCAGAAGTTGAGGTCATTTTCGACCGCGTACATGAATTGATCGCTCACGCGCACCGAGTTGTTGGCATTCTGATAGAACACCGACGCGTACGCCGGGCTGTCCGGCCCGCTCGTCCCGTCATAGCCTTCGCGCATCAGCGCCTGGGCCTTCTTGTCCTCCAGCAGCTTGCACTCGATGAAGTCCACGATGTCGGGATGCTCGATGTCCAGGATGGCCATCTTGGCCGCACGCCGCGTCTTGCCGCCTGACTTGATCACGCCGGCGAAAGCGTCCAGGCCCTTCATAAAGGACAGTGGGCCGCTGGCGACACCGCCGCCTGATACCGACTCCTTGCTGGACCGCAGAGGACTGAAGTTGGTCCCGGTCCCGGATCCAAACTTAAACAGAAGAGCCTCGGTCCTGGCCAAGGCCATGATCTCCTCCATGGAATCTCCGACGGAGTTGATGAAGCAGGCCGAGCATTGAGGATTCTTGTAACCGGTCGCACCATGGACAGTGGCCATGAGAGTGCTATCCGGGTACATGGGACCCCAGTGCCAGCTTCCTGCCTGGGCGTTGGGCTCGTACTGGTCGCAGCCCACGTTGAACCACACCGGAGAATTGAATGCTCCGTACTGATTGAGGAGCAGGAACGCCAGCTCATTGGCAAATATCTCGGCGTTCTCGTTGTCGAAATAGCCCTGGGCAATACCGGCAGCGGTGATGGTCTTTACAACACGACGCACAAGCTGATCGACACCAGTCTCGCGCTCGGGGGTTCCAAGCATTCCGTAGAAATACTTGCTAACCACGATGTTGGTTGCGGTCACCGACCAGCTCTCGGGAACACGCACGCCCTTCTGTTCAAAGATCACTTCACCTTTGAAGTTGGTGATCCGAGCGGTGCGTTCTTCCCACTTGATGGCGGTATACGGATCTTCACTCTTGGTGAAGTACCGATTGACCTCGATTTGATTCACGATGCTTCCTTTCATTGACACCTTACCTGCCCTCCGTTTGTTCCGCGATCAGGTAAATCACCTATGAGCTACCTGACTGTCGTGAAATGACCGCACTTTCGACAAAGCACTTCTGTCCAGCCTGTTAATGGTTTGTCGAACAGTATCTGGTCACCGCAACAGCCCGTTGCAGTCTCATACCAACCAACCGGTCCGCGGGGAAGCCGGGGATCGGGAGCGCCACTCAGCAACAGGGCAAGCTGCTCTCCGATTGTCATGAACGTGCAGACTGCATCAGCCACTGGCAAGCTCCTTAGCGTGGTTCAGAGCGTCCATGGCATCTTCAGCAAGACCGTACTCGTGATTGGAGGGATATTCGATGTTCTCGCCGTCAGGACCGATCAGGTTGAGCGACCCTGATTCGAACTCGACAGCGATCGTTACCTGATAACCCGCGGGCAATTCACGAGCACACTGCTCAAGGCATGCATTGAGTTCTTCTGGTCTATAGGACATAGCCAGTCCTACCTTTCATGTTGAGTCAGCTGTTCAGGAAGTCGGCGATCGCACTGGCGATGCGAGGATCGGCAAGACTGGCGATGGTCCTCGAATTGTTGTCGATCAGATAGTGGATCTCCGAATGACTGAGCAACGTAACCGGAGGTGCGTAATAGGGCCGGGCCAAAGCCAAGGAGGCATTTGCCCTCCGGGCTGCTCGCTTTTGCTGCACACGAACAGCTGCCACCAGTTGTTCTCGCCGGGGAATACTGGTTGAAAGAGGAGTTGAAGGTCGTTCTTCGTACTCGGACCAGCTCATAGCACTCCTTTGAAAACAGGCGGATGCTTGAAACGCTGGCAAGCGCCTGACTCCCGATGAAGGTGTGCCTGGCCGGTATACCGGCAACGCCAGCACACGCGGCGCCAGTCGGATGACTTGACGCCGCGCAGAAGCCACCACCAGAACTGGGAGTTGAACGGCCAGTGGTGGCGCTTGATGACTTTGTGGGGTTCCCAAAAGAGCTTAGGCATCGTCCTCGTCGGTCGTACTCTGCTTGAACTTCAGGGTGTCGTAGGCGTCGGCCGCATCCTTGTCTGCGCGCGGTCCCTTGTAGACCGGCTGGAAGAGCGAGCCTCCCGGGAAGGCATAGAGGTATTCAACCTCCACGATGCTGCCGGCCTCGGGAACCTCATAGTTGGCCGGGATCGTGACATTGCCTACGGTTCTAACCCAGGTCGCATCCTGAACAAGGCCGACCTCGACCGAACGCTTGCCTTGGTTCTGCTGAATGACTTGACAGGTTGCCGAGCCCTTGAATTTGAACTTGAGCTGGTTGCCGCCAGAGTTCGGTCGGCCGGGCACGTACTTGGAGCCCAGCTTCTTGAAGACCACGCCTTCACCACGCTCGGATTTGATCTTGTCGAAGAGGGCGCGCTTGGTCTCGGGCGTGTAAGCCGTCGTCAGGAACCCGATCGCCGGCAAGGATGTCGTTCCCAACAGGCCCTCCAACAGAGACCAGCGGTTCTCAACAGGCATGCCGGTCGTATCCTGGCCGCCGTAACGAAGAACATCGAAGGGCCAGTACACGTCGCCGATCGCTTCGCCGTCCAGGATGAAGTCAGCATCCCGCTTGGTGCAAAGACTCAGAACGCCGGCGGCGATGGACTGGGAAACAGCAACGATCAAACCCTTGCGGTTGCCGCCGGTGATCTGGTCACCAACGCGCGTGACAAACTGACGGACGCCGTCCTTTTTCTCCTGCATGAAGTAGTTCTCGCTGTCGAGCAGAAACTCCACCTGCTCTTCATCGACAGCGTTCAGGAGCTGCGGGATCAACCCGCTCTGCTGGCCGGCTAGCTCGCTGCCGGCGTAGGGCGTGCCCTCTTCGCCCTCGGAATAGCCTTTGCCCTTCTTCTCGGCTACGAGCTTGTCATAGACCTTCTGTGCCGCGGCCAGGGCTACCGGCGTTGCGGTCTTGCTTCCGCTGTTCAGCGTCGAACCCCGCCGACCGTACTGGAAATTGACAACATATCCGTTGTCTTTCTCCTCGATCTGGGCGTGGTAAACCTTGTCAGAGCTGCCGTCGCGGTACGCGAGGCTGATTGACTGCACACTCATTCTCTTTCTCCAATCTCAATCTGTGCCTGTCGGCAACATGGCAATTCCCGCCTGAGCTTTCAGGACATTGCGTTTGCGGAAGTGATCCGCCGGGAGAGCCAGCACGCGGTCCAGCTCTTGCTTTGTCAGCTTCTGGAAGTCCAGCGACAAAGCTCCACACAACCCAAGGAGGGTGATACCAACTCCACCCATCTCCTGTTCAACCTTGCCGACCGGCCGGGAGTAGACGTGGTTGACAATGCGGAGAGCATCCTCGTGAGGAACGCCCATCGCCTGGTTCAGCTCGACCACCTCTTCCAGGAAGCGCCGGCCGCGTTCGTGCTTGTCGCGGAAGACCTCCCACCCGAAACTGCTGGTGATCCAGCGCACGATTCTGGCTGTCAGTTCATTGAGCTGCATCAGGCCGCCTTCTGAAACTGCGTACGCCGCGCTGCTGCTTCCCGGACGATGTTGCAGATCTTGAGAACCGATGCCACTGTTGCGGACAGCACGAGGCCGCTGATCGGTGTATCGTGGTCCGTCAGCTCATGAATGAACTGCGACAACAGATCCGCACGGACAGGCTGGCAGCCTTGATCGAGCAACAGATAGCGCAGGTGGGCAGTGAGCCTCACCCTGATCTCGTCGCCATCACGGGGCTCGGCCAGGGCAAGCTGTTTCCGGCAGGTGTCCCAGTCTCCTCTGACCACAGCGGCGTTGAGCACCTTGATGTCAACCTTGCCGGAGAAGTCGGAGGACACGGCTGCAGCTTCGAGCGTGGCGCCATTGGACAGCCGCTCAACGGCCGACACAACATCGCCTGGTGCGAAGATGCTCCGCTCGACCAGAAGCTGGGTCAGAGCCAGAACGGTCTGCTGATCGAAGCCGCCTTCCACCACAAACGGAGAGGCGTAATTGATCAACTGTTCAATCTCTGAAGCACTGAGCCCGTCGACGGTGAACTGGCAGCTGCCACAGCGTTTCTGAAGCGCCGGGATCAACTTGGTTGGATCGGTCGTGCAGAAGATGAAGATGTTGCAGGAGTCAGCCTGCTCAAGCGGCTTGAGCAGAATGTTCTGGGCTGCCGTCGTCATCTGCTGGCACTCGTCGAGGATGAACACCCGGTAGAAACCGGCTCGCGGTGTCCAGCGCAGATCATTCAACAGATCGCGCATGTCCTCTGCCTTGCCGAAGGCCGCGGCGTTCATCTCATTGATCTCGAAGTCAGCGTTCTCCAGGCAGGCGTCACAGGGTTCTCCGAACTCGCCGTGGGTACAGTTGACAGACATGGCCACAATCCTGGCCAGGGTGGTCTTGCCGCCGCGCGAAACCCCGACAAACTTCAGGGCGGTGGGAACACGGCCAGCGGTGAACTGGTTCTTGAGTTGTTCGATGGTGTCGGTGTAACCGATCACCTCGCTGAAACGTCGCGGCCGCAGTGAGACGCTCAGGTTCCGTTCTTGTGTGTCAGGCATGCTTACCCTTCCGTTGTTTGAGACCCTTGACGATCTCGTGGAGGCTCATAGCTCAATCTCATAGTCGGCGCCCATCGAAACCAGGGAACCTTCCGACCATCTCTTCTGAAGGTCTTCAAAGCTGCTGAACTCAGGCTCGGAGAATGGATAGATCAACTCGCCTCCGCCACCTTCCTTTTCGATCACGCCTGCTTTCTCAAGCGCATAGAGAAAGGCACTGACCCGCGTGAACTCTTCGAGTTCAAGTTCGACATCATCCAGGTACACCTGGTTGTTGTCCGAGTAGATGAACTCAATGCTGTACTTCATCTTCATGACTTGTCCTCTCGCAGCCGGCGGAACTTGCCCATGCGAAGCGCCGCGCCATCCTTGGTCAGGTTCTGGTAATAGATCTCGGCCACAAGGCCGACCAGCTCGCCCCGAAGGTGCTGTTTCCAGAGCCGGTCACGGTCCAGGTCGGAAACCTTCTTGCCCATGCCGACTTCGCATTCGATCATCGGTCCGTCGGGAACACTGTCGCTGTCCCGATCCGGTGAGATGTTACCGTCATCACAGAGATAGCCTCTGACCATCAGGTTGCCCAGGATGCCGGCGTGCTTGCCGCGGCCTTCCATGGCGCCGATGATCTCCATATCACCGTCGATGAAAGGCTTCCACTTGAGCCAGACACCGGACTTCCGAAACTGATATATGCCATCGACATCCTTGAGAACGATACCTTCGTAGCCCTGTTCCAGATACAGGTCTGTCCAGTGCTTGATAGCTTCCGGGTTGTTCGGCGCCCGGTAGGCAACGACCTTGATGATCTGCAAGTGATCGATGGCATCGGTCGCACAGTCAAGGGAGATCTTCCGGCTCTCTTGAGTTCGAGTGCAGGTCTTGCTCTCGAACTCAGAGGTCAGAATCGTGTCCCAGACATGGAAGTCAATGGCCAAACTGTGCTCATCGAAGTCATGCCGGCGAAGCAGGCCACTGGTGACATCGAATGCCTCGGGCTGGTCGATCCCATGGATCAGGAACTCACCATCGAAGGTGCGGTTGTCAACCAAAGCTGGATAGAGGACGGCACTCTCTTCAAAGATCTTCAGGATGTGACCGACGTTGTAGTGCGGCAATCCTGTCGAACTGTAGGCAATCGCCTTCCCGTCCTTGACCACCACAATGCCCCGGATGCCATCCAGTTTGGGCTCGAGGTACACCTCCCGGAACTTGGGCGGCTTCTTCGGGTCGTAGACCTTGCACAGCTGGATGCCCTCGCGCTTGCGGCGGACAACCACCGGGCCTTGAACAGTGATGATCTCGACTACCTGCTCGCCAGGCTCAAGCTCATCCCAAAGAAATGGGCTCATCGTTGTTTCCTTTGCTGTAACTGTTTCGGTGGCCAATCAGAAGGCAGCTTGAACTTGTGCTTTGGCCAATCGATCCAGGGCACAAGAACACATGTCGTTTGCACCCAGGAACTGTGTAGCCGCCGCCGTGGGCGCTTGCAGATAGACTGGCCATCGAACTCGTTCCAATAGGCCCAGAACGTACCCCAGAAATGAATCGGGTTGTAGATGCGCATGGTTCTCCTGGTTCTTGAAATGCAACGGGTCGGATTGGTTGCCGACTTGATTCGGTATGACCGGGATAGAACCGGGAACACCCGGCCTCTGTGGATTGCCGAAAAGCCCTCGACGCCCTTGTCGCCGTACAAGCGGGATTGGTTACCCCTGGGCATGGCCGCACAGTTTCTGCCTGTCACCAGGCAGGGGCCACATACAATATCGAATCGCCCCCTAGTAAAGCCGCGGTCCTACACCGCGAGCCGTTGCAAACTTATGCTGTTTAGATCAATCCGAGTCCCAGCTCTTCGCGCCGCGCGCGCGCGGCGCGCGCCAGCTCGGCGATCCTGGTCTGTTCCAGGAACTCGCGCCGGAAGTAGTCGAGTGCCCGCTCGACGATTGCATTCTTATCAGGGGAGGGCTTCTTGATCACCCAGACCGGATCGACCATGCAGAAGATCGGAATGCCTGGCAGCAACGAGCTCTCAAACCATTGGGTGTCATGCGTCTTGGCCTTCGGCTTGTCGTTAGCTTCTTCGCCGAAGCCAAGCATGGCCCCGGCGGCCGTCCAACCGAGAATCATCACAACTTCCAGATTGGGCATGGCACGGATTACACGGAGGCATCTGGGACCGAAGCAGGCTGAGATCTCGGACTTGTCCGGCTCTCGCTGCTGTTTCTCATCGCCCTTCCGCTCCAGCGGAGGCTGGCATTGCACCATACTGGTGATGAACACGTCTTTGGTTGTGTCCAGTTTGAGGAGCCTCATCCATTTCTCGAAGGCTTTTCCGTGGGCTCCGACCATCGAAACTCCACGTTCAGTTTCCGCGTCCCGTGGGGCCTCATACACCACGGCAATCCGAGCGTAGGGATCGCCGCGGTAAATGAAGCCACGGTTGTAAGGATGGATCAGGCTGAGCCGACAGCCGTCACAAGGAACACAAAGCGCCTTGATGACGTCGCTTATCTTCTCCTGCTGAACTTCAAGCCCATCGAAGAGTGTAAACATGTCAGCGATTGAACCTCTTGCCGATCGTTTCTCCAGCCGCCTGGAAGATGCTGTTGCGGTAGGAAGACCGGGCGCCCATCATTACGACGCCCACAAAGGTCACACCCACCAGGAGCCAGAAAGTCTTCGTGAACAGTCTGGCAACAACAAAAGCCAGGATGTCCACGGCTAGGGCCTCACCGGCATGATCGCGTAGGTCGCGTCGATCCCATCGTTCGCGTCATCCACGATCAACGCCTTGGCCGCCTTCGCCTTCACGTTGTAGTCACTCACTCCGAAGCGGAGCTTCTCGAGGTTGGAACCGCTGGCCACGTTTTTCACATACGGGAGGTTGGTGGTGATCGAGATGTTGAGATCCGCCGGCATTCCCTCTTCCCGCTCAATTGGAAGCTCGTCTGTGATGTCGGCATTCTTGCCCTTGGTGATGACACGAATGACGTCACCGACAACCTGGAGCTTCACCAGCAACAGCTCATCGAAAGCCGGCGCGCGTTCGAGCACCTGCTTGAGCTGTTCCCGGTCGATCTTGAACCAGAAGTCCGGGGCGTGAGTCCGAAGAACACTCACGATGGCCGGGAAGGTTCCGAGCAGTAGCCTGGTGCCGAAGAAGGTGTTGTCGCCGATCTTGAAGAACAGCTTGACGACATCGTTGCGGCCATTCTTCGGGCCTTCGATGACCTTCACACCGTCTTCCTTCTTGACCAGCTTGGCCAGGGCAGGCAGCGCCAGACGCGGGAGCAGGATGCTCTCCATCTTCTGCGGGCCTTTCTCGCCCTTGATGATGATCCGCGCGCAAGCGTGGCCGTCCGTCGCCTGCGCTTCAAAGCCATCATCGCCGCAGAGCAGGCGCATGCCGCCCAGCTCGAACTGCTGAGTGCCTTCGTTCTCGTTGGGGATGCAGAACGAAACCCGGCGAACGAACTCGGACAAAGCCTGCCCCTTCATGGTGTAGGCTTCGGGCTGCCGGAAAGGAATCTCCTGCATCCGCTTGGCCATCTCATCCATGCCGGTCGGATTGTCGCTCAGATGGAAGACGCTTTTGCCGATCTTCACCTGGATCTTGGTCGGCTGATCCTTCTTCTCGATGCGCGAGACGTCGGCAATATCATCCGGGTCGCGGTGAAGCAGGCCGGCACGAAGCTGCCCTGGGTCGAGTAAGGCTTGACCAGGCAATTCGACCGTGGCTGAATGCTTGATGACAGTTTCGGCTTTGTGCATGGTGGTGTACAACAGAACGGCTGCTTCGGTCTCAGTCTTAAACGCCCTGACCAGGATTCCGCCGGAACCTTCCGTGCTCTTCTTGTCAATCGTGAAGGAGACGTCGTTCACTGCTGCGAGCAGGTCTCCGACCTTGATCTGGAATTTCATGTGTTGGTTCTCCGTGAGAAATGCAAGGCTGGATTACTCCAGCCTTTGGGTTAGGCGGCCTGCTGTTCCTGCAGTCGGCTCTGAGCCTCCGGACTGGTCGCGGCATTACGTCGCGCCTTGGAGCATTTCGGACAGACACCGACGCCATACTGGGCCAAGCCCCGCAGGTAGATGTCCCAGGCGTGCATAGACTGGGTGATGTTGTCCTTGTCCGTGTACTGGATGGTCACGATCTGCTCACCGCAATCGTTGCAGTAGTTGATCGGGTAGGCCCATTCGGGGATCTGGGGCTGCTGTTTCCATTGCCCGGTCTTCGGGTCATAGGGATAGCTCAGCTTCCCAAAGGAATAGAAGTAGATCCCAGGACCCCACTTGGACATGGCGCGCTTGTAAGCCTGCGCTTCTGCCGAGGTAATCCAGTTCTCGTCCGCTGTGTCCTTGGCGCCGCTCGAATCCTGCCAGACCCATCCCAAAAGCGGTCCCATCCAGATGCCGACTCGGACGATCGCGCCCACCTTGTGGGCACTGATCTCCGACTGCGGCGAGATGACTTCCTTGGTTTTGTAATCGAGCTTGGCCTTGAGGATCTTGGTGAACGGCGCGATGTCCACCCGGGTCACTTCGGACTGCCAGAAGCCATAGCCGATGACTTCGTTCATTCGTGCGGTATAAACCCGCGAGTCGGCATAGGCTGCCGCGGTTGCGGTCTTGGCCGTGTAATCGATCGTCTGGGGAAGGAATGACACATCGTCGGGATGGAATGGCGCCTTCAGCAGCTCGATGGTTTTGGCCCAGTCCCGCAGGTAAAGCGGAAGAGTCCGCTCGTCTTGACCGCCGCCGCGCATGATCCGGTCGACGTCTGTCAGAACATGAGGTTCAACGACAGCTTCAGGTTCCTGCGTCTCGACAGCAGAGGTAACTTCAGCAGTGGGAGCAGCCGCAACCAGTGCGGGTGCATTGTTCTTTCTCGGTGGCATGATTATTCCTCGAACCAATTGAAATGGAACCGTTGGCCGCCGCTCGGAATGTGTTTGGCCGGAGCCCCACACTTCGGACAGGGTTTCTGCTCAGTGCCCATCGGCACCAGCTCTTCAAACTGATGCCCACACTTCTTCTCGTCGGGGCATTTGAATTCGTACAGTGGCATTTGAACAACTCCTCGGTGGAACGGTACGGTTGATGATCGGGCTAACGACCGCTTTGAACTTGCGGCAGAAAGGGGCCTGCCGTCTGTGAATCTCTTCCAGCTCAGCCCGGCCACCCTCACCCAGGCGGAAACCGTATGGGCCTCGCTCGATATATAACTCGTTCAGCGAGTTGAGCATCTGGTGAAAGTGGTCAAGGCCACTTCCCAGTTGCAGGCCGTGTCGTTTGTTCATCACGGAACAAACTAACAGTAAGTTCGCTTCAGTCATACAGTTGTTGGGAGCCATCTCAATCAGCAACAGGACCATACGTTCCACGAGTACCATTACGTGATTACCTCCACCATAGGTGAACCGTCGGGGCTTCCAAAGACCCGGTAGCTGGTGCCCCATTGCGGGGCGCCGATTTGTTCTTTGACTCGCTCAAGTGCGCGGGCCGCGGCTTGGCACATCTTCTCCAGCAGTTCGCCACGAAACACCGGAACCATGGTCTTGCGACCGGCTTCAATGATCTCTACATGCGGAACCGTCCAAAAGGTTCCGCTCTCGCAGCGACGGTAATGAATGCAGGTAATGGCATTCTCATCACCCGGTCCAAAGCAAAAAGAGACCGTGGCTCTGATGCCACTGCTGTCCGAGTCCTTGCGCTCGGGAACAGTGACGATTGCGTGAGTCATTCCTGTGAGAAAGCGTGTCATAGAAACTAAGCAGCCGCCGGCAACTCGACTGCCTTGACCTCCTTGCGAATACGTTGGACAAGGAAGGTATTCCGGCAGTTGACGTTGCACTGCTCCACTGCCCGCTTGACCGCAGCCCAGGACGCGAGGAAGACGATCATCTTCTTGGCCCTCGTGTTCGCGGTGTAGAGAAGGTTACGCTCAAGCATCGGATAGTGGTGCATCGTCATGAGGAGAATTACAATTTCAAACTCGCTGCCCTGGCTCTTGTGAGTCGTGGCCGCGTAAGAGAGCGACAGGTTGTCCGTCTCCTTGAAGGGATAACGAACCAATCGGCCGTAGAAATCGATCAGGATCTCTTTATGGGTTTCATCGAATTCTTTGATGAACCCGATGTCGCCATTCGAGATCTCCATGCCCTGCTGGTAGTTGTTAGCCAGTTGCATCACACGGTCACCGGTCCGGAACTTATGGCCTTTGACAGCTACTTCCTTGCCGTGCGGGTTCAGTGTTTCCTGGAGAACTTTGTTGAACTCAATCGAACCTGCTGGGCCGATTCGCATCGGCGTCAGGATCTGAATGTCCCTGATAGGATCGACAGCGTGCTTGGCAACGATCCGTTGAATGACCGGAGGCAGCTTCGCTTTGATCCACTCCAAATCGTCCTTGCCCTCTGGTCCCTTGGGAACTTCCATGAAGTAGGAGTCGGCTTCAATGCCTTGCCCCTTCTTCACGTCCGGAAAGATCGGCGTCTGTCCGGTCCTGATCTTGTAGGCATTGCGGATGATCAGCGAGTTCTCAGCCTGGCGGAAGATGGTCTCCAGTTTGGTGACCTGGATCTTCTCGCAGTTGATCATGTCGCGGAGGACCATCCCGGGCCCAACCGAAGGCAGCTGGTCCACGTCACCCACAAATACCACTGAACAGGAGTCAGGTACGGCGTCCATCAGGGAATCGGCGAGCTGGAGATCCAGCATCGAAGCTTCATCGCAGATCAGCAGGCTGCAATTGAGCGGGTTCTTCTTGTTGCGCTGGAAGTCATTGTCCTCATAGCTCCACTCCAGCAGTTTGTGGACCGTCTGCGCTTCCTGACCGGTGACCTCAGCCATACGCTTGGCCGCGCGCCCGGTAGGCGCGCACAGCTCGACGTTGAGACCCAGTCGGGCTGCCGTGCGCAACAGCATCTTGAGGGTGGTTGTCTTGCCAGTACCGGGACCGCCGGTCAGGATCGACAGGTTGTTCCGAAGAGCTGCAATGACCGCCTGACGCTGTTGTTCGTTCGGTTCCTGCCCCAAGTCCTTCTCGACACGTTCCAGTGTCTCCTCGATGCCGCGAGGCGCAATATGCGGAAAGCTCTGCAGCTCTCCGATCCGTTGGGCCAGCCGCTTCTCGGCCGCGTGAAAGACTGGCAGGTAGTAGAAGATCAGGGAGATTCCCTTGATCTTCACAGGCTCCATGATCAGTTGCTTGCGCTCGACAACCCGGATGATCGCCTGCTGGGCATCCTCCATCGAGAGTTGTTCCTTCTCGTTGAGTGTGCCTTTCCTGCTGCTGGCGATCTTCCGAACCGTGCCCACGATCTCGTTGTGCTCAAGAAAGCAATGGCCATTGCTGGTTGCCTCCGAGACCACATAGGTGACTGCGCCTTCGGTCCGTTCCGGGCAACATTCCGGCCAGCCCATGCGGGCAGCCATCTCGTCTGCCTTCTTGAAGCCGATCCCACTCAGTTTCATGGAGCGATAGGGATTCTTCTCCAGGATCGGAATAGCATCCTTGCCGAATGCGGCGAGGAACTTCTTGCCCCAGGAGCCGCCGATGTCGAAACGTGCCAGCCACAATTCCAGTTGGCGAAGCACTGGGTCGTGCTGGCTTCTCCAGGATGCCACGATCTTATCGGCTTTATCCGCTCCGATGCCGGCGCACTCCGTGAGGCGCTCGGGGGAGGTGTCGAGCACGTTGATGATCGAGACGCCGAACTTCGCCATAAGAACGGCAGCCGTCTTCTTGCCGATGCCCTTGACGTGATTCTCCAGGTACTTCTGGATGCCTCGGATGGTATCGGGGATGACCCTCACGGCCTGTTCAGCATCGAATGTTGGCCCGTACTTCGAGTCGTCAACCATTTTGCCGTGGAACTCGAACAGGTCATCCGGATCCCAGTCGGGGAATGAATTGCATTTGACGGCCAAATCCTTCTGCCCCGGTTCAACCGGATGCACGGTCAGGATCCGAAAGGTACAACTGTCCTCAGGCTCGCTGCCTTCGGTCGTGGTCTCGGGTGGTTTGTCCATGACACGCGGATACCGTTGCCACAGAACCTGACCCCTGAAATGCTGTTGCTCGTCCACAAATCCACCTAACTGTTAGTCTGCCAGTTCTGGGCCTGGCATTGATATAGAAGAAACCCCCTAGAAGCAAAGCTCTTCGGGGAGAGGCACCCATCCAGTGAACTGTGGTGCCACCAGCTCCTCCAGGAGCGGCGGCGCCGGCTCAGGCGCAAAGGCAAGCGTCAATTGAACCGGTCGCCGGCATGGGAGTGGCTGAATCCCAACGAGGTTGTCCTCGGTAAGGTTCTCGGCACCGCGCAGGTATTCCCAACGCTTTGCGAGGAGCCCCAGGAAGCCCAGGTGACAGGGCTTCAACAGAACATTCCCGGAAACAACTGCTTGAGAAGAACAGTCGGCATCGATATTGAACAGGAACTCGAGGCCCGTTGGCTCTTTCCTGCCCAACCGGAATGTGTAGCGGCTTCTCATCGGGCGCCGACTCTCTCTGCAAGATCGATACCAGTCTTCTCTGTGAAGAGCGCCTGGCCTTCCCGGTAGCAGTCGTAGAGATCGGGTCTGTGTGTGTCCAGTTGAACCACCTGGATAAACCAGTCGGTGCATGCCCGGATGATCGGACCTGATCCGTAAACCAGGTACCAGTTCCGCATCGCCAACAATAAGACCGCTGGGTTGATCGGGGGATGTATGTCGCACAGGACAGACTCAAGTACCCGGATTGTTTCGTCGTCCAGGTGTCCCGTCTTGTCCAATGTACGATCCAAAGGATTTGCCATTTCTTCTCCTATCCAACTGTTAGTTGACTCCGACTCGGTCTCGGATTGACAATGAACCCGGAGGCAGGATGCCACGCACTTTAGGAAAGCACACCAATCACTTCGGTCCATTCATCAGACGGCGGCGACGCGAGTTAAGCCTGACGCAGCGCGAGGTTGCTGCGGCTCTCAAGGTCTCTGCGCCTGAGTTTGTTGGCATGATCGAATCGGGCCTTCGCAAGCCAAACTTCGAACGGTTACCTGCTCTGGCAGAAGTCTTGCAGGTTCCGGTCCTCGAGATGATCCAGATGGCTTTTGCAGACGTCTACCCAAGCCTGGTGGGCTACCTGACACAAGAACAAACAGCTCAGACTGCCAAGGCCAATCGGCTGGGTCAGAAGCTCTACGCTCTACCCCAGCCAATACGCCAGCCCATCATCAAGATGATCGACAAGTTCTATGCCGAACGATCCGTCGAGAAGAAGGACAAAGTGGCGTAATCTACCTGCGCTGCAGTCAGACTTTCCTTTTCCACCACTTCGCCGCGTCGGTGAGCCCTCTCCCTCAGAAGAGCCTTTTCTTGATCCTTCAGGTGCTTGGGCAAGCCACGCACCTTGGATCGGGATTGCTGGGTTATTGCCTGACGGATCTTCTGTGCGAACTCCAGGCACCTCTCGATCTTCTCGTCCGACATTCCCGGGATCTCTGCAAGGAAGGGATCAGCCATTGGTGTTGTTTTTCGGCTTCTCAGCAACCACAATCGAGACTTTCATCTGGGTGATGCTGTGACCCTTCACGCCCTTCCGCTTTTTAACTTCTTTCCAGGCACGGTTGAACGCCGTGCCATAATCGCTAGCCTTGGCGGTTGCCGACTGCCCCATGTTGACACTGGTCAGTTCCGGCATCTGGAAATAGAAGGTATAAGTTCGCAGGTTGTCTTCTGCACCGATGATTTTCGTCATGCTGCCTCTCTTTCCAGTGGAAACCAAGCCTCTGTCAGCGCCGGTGTCACGCATTCGCACTCGAAGAACTTGCGATCGACAGGAAATGGGTTGGCTTCCGCAAAGGCTAGCATCTTCGCTCTGGTCTCTGCGTCAGGATCCATATCGTGCCAGCTGTTGCGGCCGAACGCGCCAAATGCAGTGTCCATCTTGGCGAGCAGCTCGTCGAGTTCAGGCACTGGTCTTTCCAGAAGCCTGCGGGTAATTCTGTACCCATAACACCGGAAAGGACGGACTGAACGGCACCTCACGAAGAGGGGCTTGCAGTTGCTCTTCAGTTTGATCCAACCTTCAGGTTTGAATCCCCGGCGTCCGGCCGCTTGCTCTTTGATCGTTGCACGCCAGCGCGCGGCGTAGTCGTTCGGCGGTTCAGGGACATCGGTGAAGAAGGTCAACGGACAGGTGTAGTGGGAAGGTCCGCAGCTCTCATCGAGCGACTTGACTCCCCAGCCTTCCCCTTTGAACCGCTGCATGATGTCGTATCCGATGTAGCGATGCGAGGCCACACCTGGTGCAGCGATCTCCCAGACCGACCATAAGATGTTGCCCTTCGTCACCTTCTTGAGACAGCGTCGGGTAGTTCCACCGTACTCGCTGTCCGTGGTCAGTTGACGGATGAGTGATTTGCGTGAGTAGTATCCAGAGATCCAGCCCATGCCTATACTGCTTCCTCAAGTGGCGGGCACTTGCAGTTGGTGAGACGTTCTTTACAGGAGCCACAGAGGGCATAGCCCTCGGGATCTACACGCAGGGGCCGGGATCCGGTCAAACGGCCGGCACGAAACAGTTGGCCGGCAGAGATGTTTCTGACCTTGGTTTTGACAGGCAGCGGCCCGAACATGTTGTCGATGGTGGTGCCGTCGAGAGCGAGGTTGCAGAGATAATCGGCCTCTCTGTTTTCTTCCCGCGGATACCACACGTACGAAATGACAATGCCTGAATAGAAAGCTAGGATTTCCCTGATCTGATGTTGAAGTGCTATCAGGTTCTCGTCCTTGCATCTCCATTCTCTGGTCATCTGATTGACCAGGAGCTGGGAGTCCGCGCGGAACTCAATACGATCGACGTCGGATGTGAAGTCGAGCAACGGGTCCAGGCTGTTTACAGCCAGCAGCAGACCTCGGTACTCAGCAATGTTGTTGCTGCCGATCAGAGTCTCGTTCAGGCAGGCAACGTATTTGTGCTGCTCATCGAATGCGACGAAGGCACAGGACGCTGGGCCCGGCTCGGTGGCTGAGTTTGAACGGCTGCCACCATCCGTGTAGATGATCAGCTTCATGCCGCCAGTTTCCGTTCATGGCGGCGGAACTGAATTGTCTTCTTCATCCACTTGTCGAGGGTCATCTTCCGATTCAGCTTACCCTGGTGATCGACGATCAAGATGCCGTTGAGATGGTCGATCTCATGCTGAATGACTCGTGCTTCCAGGCCCTCGGCGACCATAGTGATCGGTTGAAAGTCTTCGGTCAGCCCGGTGACGGTGATCTCCGTTGGACGAGTGATCTTGACCTGCAAGCCGGGCAGGCTCAAGCAGCCCTCCGCGACCGTCGATGTTTCGGAACCGAACTCAATGATCTCGGGATTGGTCAGGGACTGCATCTGTCCCTGGCTGTCCTGGTAGATGATGACCCGCTTCAAGACGCCGATCTGATTGGCGGCCAGGCCCTGTCCGCGGAAGGAGAGGCAAGCTTCCTTCATGTCGCCGATCAGATTTGTGAGACCCTCGCCGAACTCAGCATCAACTGGTTCGCAGGTCTTGAGAATTACGCCGTCCGGATATTCGCAGATCGCGGTCATTCTTTTTCCTCCAGCATGTTGAGAATGCCTTCAAAGACCTTTTCAACAGCGGTCACGCCGTCGAAGAAGCTCCGCTCGAAATCGGCGCGCGTTGCTTTCGTGTAGTCCGGACACGCAGTGAGCTGTTCCTCTGTCGGCTGCACATGCAAGGCTGCCATCAGCGCGATACGGATCTTTGTGGCCGCATAGAAGTCCAGAGAGCGGATCATGCGGCTGTACACCGGCGAGATGTTCTTCACATCCGATGTCGGTTCGCGCAGCATTTCCCGGAACTGCGCCGGCCGGTTCTCAATCAACGCGATGGTAGCGTTCAGTGCTGCATTCAAGCTCATCACATCACCCACTCTTGCTTTGGTGTTTTGTCCTGTTCGAGCACTGACTCGTAGTCGACCAGGATGCCAAGCCTGGCATCGAAATTACCGGGATGCGGCAGGAACGGAGAGTCCCGCCTGTACAATTGCCGCTCTGCAACCAGATCGCAGGAGCAAGCTGCCGTTGGTATATCCTTTGCTGCGAACTGCATCCCAAGCAGAACCGGATCGGTCAGTTCAGGACCGCCGACTGGTTCAAAAGACGAGCGGTAGATCCTGTCTTTCCTTAGAACCGCATCACCGTAGACACCGTACTGGACGGGAACGATTCCCATGGGCGGATAGACATCAAGATGCCAGCGCCAAACTTGAAACGGTTCGTCCAGACCGGCCCACTTCATGTACCGGTCGACGAAAACGTGACTGACCATCAGATGAAGACCAGGAAGCACGAGGCAATCCTGCACCACTACGGTGTAGGGCGCCTCATTGGGGTCCAACACGAAGCTGATCAACTCTCCAAATCGGTTCAGACAAGTGATTCCGACCCGCGACATATACAAATAGTCGACGGCTTCTTCGATCATGATTCGTGCTGAAACAACGAGTTCGGTCATAGCTCTTGAAGCCGGGTGGGGTTACCACCCGGCTCTCTTCCGCATCAGAAGGGGATGTCGTCGTCGATCAGGGCCTGCTGCGCGGGCTGGACAGCCGCAGGGGCGGATTGCCGCTGCTGTGTCTGCCGGGCTGCGGGAGCTGCCGCTTGTGTGCGGGGCGCCGCGGCCTGACGAGGAGCTGCCGCCTGACGCGGGGCCGGTTGCTGTGCGGGCGCAGCGGCCTGCTGATGGTTCCCGTTCCCGCCATTCCCGTTGCTGTTGCCGTTGTTTTCGCTCTTGGGCACCACACGGAACGGACCGGAGATGTCGCGCGCAACGCAGCGGAAGCCGACAGCCGCGTTGTCGATCACATTGCCGCTCTGCTTGTCCTTCTTCGAATAGGTCGTGAACTCCATCTCGCCATCGTTGATGACGATCGTGTCGCCGGGGCTGAACCGCTCGGCAACATACTGAGCCTGACGGCCGAATGCAACCACATTGACCCAAGTGGTCTTGTAGGCCGTGGTCTGATCCTGGCCGTTGTAGTTGCGGACATCGCCCTTGCCTTCGCCGACCCACCGCTCGGTGGCGACGCCGACCTGCACCCAGGCCTTGTCGCCTTCACCCTGCAACTCCGGCTGTTTGCCGATCTTGCCATCGAAATGAACCTTGATTCCTGCCATGCTTCTCTTCCTCTTTCATCCAGCCATACGGCCGGGATTCTCTTAGTTGACATCAATCTGAGCGAGTACAAAACTAACCGTAAGGTAGCTCGCCAGACACCGGACTGCATTCGGGTAAAGCCCTTAGGCTTGCTCTGCAGGTAGAGGTGGCGCAACCAACCCGCGCTTCTCCCACTCCTCGCGGCAGACGGGATGATAGATCCACCACTTGGCTATCTCAGGCGGATCGTTCTCCTGAGCGTACTTGCGGAAATCGGCCTCTTCCGCCGGGTCGAGCTGGCGAAACAGAATCTCTTGCAGCATGTTTCCTCTTGCGTTCGCACTGGGTCACCGGTATAGGCGCCATCTGGCCCGTGGCAAGGTTGACGAAGCCTCCTTGATAGGAAACCTCGCGGTGCCTGAACAGCCGCGCCAGCAAAGCGAGCGCGTGGTTGGCCAGCACCTGGTTCACAAAGGGCTCCTGTCGTTTCAACGCCTCGACGGAGCTGCAGGAGGGCAGCGTGTCCGAACCGTCCAGTCTGGGATCGAGGATCTCCGGGTAGAGTTCCGCGACCGTAAGCAGACGGTACTTGGCATGCTGATTGCGTCGGTTCCGGGGCTGGCCCAGAACGAACTGGCCGTTGTCGGCATTGTTCCCGATGTCCAACCAGTAGAGCGTCTTCTTGAAGGCTGGAGACCGGCTGATGGCCAGCCTGGCCGCCCGCGTATCCACACAGGTGATCAGGATGTCTACAACCCCATCCGTCTTCTCTGTGAAGTGCCCGGTGGAGGCGTTCCATTTCAGTCCCCAGAAGAGGTTTAGCCTGTTGGCAATGACCAGTGACTTGTACAGGCCGATCTCCGACTGGGAGAAGGGCTGCCTTACACAGTTGGTGGAGGAGATGCGATCGCCATCAACGAAGATGACATTGAGACCAGGCTGTCCCTCGGCAAGGAGGGACTGGTTGATGTACGGCAAGCCGCCGGCCAGCGCACTACCTGTCCCTCCACATCCCACCACTGCGATACGAGTTCGAGAACACCTGTGATCCAGCTTGTGGTTCATTGGCATCCTTCAGTCAGCAAGTCACGAACTGTCTGTTTGGATGGGTGCAGGTACTCGATGCCGAAGGCTTCAGCGCCGGCCAGCTCCGTCCACAGCCCAAGGAAACCTCCGGAGTGCCTGGTAAGCACGCCAGCTCCGCTGGGATGGGTGAACTCGCTATCGAAGAAGCCTTCTTCCCAGACTTCCAACGTGGACACGTCGGTGACCCTCGGCCGCTTCATGCTGCCGGAGCAGACACTTCCTCGACCGGGTTCGGTATTCCAGTAGGGAGCCACGAAGAGTGGATCTTCCGGATCAGGACGGTGGTCCCCAGCCAGAGCGCGCAAGGATAAGCGGCCACGGTTGACGATCCAGATCAAAGCCGGGTGAGGAAACACCTGGCCATTCAGAGCTGCAGCCTCTTCCTTGTGGAAGAACATGGCCCGCTTTCTTGCCGGCGTCCACCAGACAATCGCGTTTGAATTGCAGGCGATGACATTCGGCGGCAGGTAAACCAGGCCCGTCTTCTGGCCAAGAGTCTCCAGGAGTTCAGTCAACAACTCGATCGAGATGAGGCTGCCAGGGCCGACCTGCAGTTCCCCGTCCAGGCAAACCGGCGTGTGTTCAGTCAAGAATCCGGACTTGTCCTTCTCGGTTCCGCCAGCATAGTAGAGCAGCACCTTGTTCAGGGTGTACTCATGGCGCATCCCAATGTTTACTTCGAGGTGCATTTCTCCCACTCCTCAACCGTCATCACGCATTTGTTCAGAAGACCGATCAGCTTGACCATCCGAGGCAAAGCTTCGAACAGCTGCGCGAATGCCTGGTAGTCATCAGGCCGGTAACCCCGGACGATGGTTGGCGCCGGGTCACAGCCGCTGTTGTATAGGTCCTGCTGGTATTCATCGATCCAGGCGGTGATGTTGTCCTTCCTGTCGACACCGAGGGCAAGACCGATCTGCGAAGCGCCGTCGTAATACCGGGCATTCGCGACGGAGTATTCCAGTTCGGCGATTGTCTTCGGTAACTGGATCGTCTTGGAAAGCTTGTAGGCTTCCAAGCAGGTCAGGAAGAGTGCCCTGCATTCCTCATCAGGAATGGTGTCGAAGGCTGCTTTGATGCGACGCTCGGCGAACTTTAACCGGCGGGCTTCCTTGAGATACACCGGACAGTCATTGGGATCGGCGAGCTCCTCAGCCAGAGGCTCTTCCCCTTGCTCCCTCTCTTCAGCCAGGTAATCCTGACGTATTTCATATTCGGCTTTGGCTTCATTCAAAGAGAAAGGCATCGTCACGGCACAGGCTGCGCCATAGATCAGCCAGTAGAACGTCGCCATCAACTTCTCGTACTGAGGAGCATTGCCCAGGCGCTGGACCACCGTGTCCAATGCCATGTATTGCATCGACCCATTGGTCCAGGAGAAACACAAGTACAACGGTTCCTTCTTTGCCTTCCGCATCCACTCTTCACTGCTCAGCTCGAAGTGAATCTCAAACCCTTCATCGCACCAACAGGAAGCCAGCATGTCTTTCAGCGCCCGGATCAGAATTTCAACAACATCTTTGGCGCCCTCGATGTGTTCATTCCTCACGTAGCCCTTGTCCACCAGAACTTCCAGTGGTTTGAGAGCCAGCTCCATATCGCGGCGAACCGTGTACTGGAACTGCACCCCGCGCAGACTTGGCAGGCGGAGAAAGTTGGCCGGCGCGATCAGACCAACGGATGGATCAGACTCGCGGCGGGAGTGAGCAGATCTTTGTCTCGTTGACGCCTGTCGAACAGCACATGCAGAGCCTGCCCTATCTTTCGCGCGGATTCGCATTTCACAACCTCGCCAACAATGGCAATCGAAGCAGGGTCACCCCGATCCGCAAACTCATTGAGCCTGCGGATCAAGGCAACCTTCTTTGATGATCTGGTCAACTGACTACCCCTTGGCACCCACTGCCCGACCGAAGCGGAACCGCAGCTTGCCGTTGCGGGCCTCAGGGCCCACAACTGTTGCCGTGGTGATCTCGGGGTACTGCGGAGCGTACATCGCCCTCACCTGCTCGATGGTGAATTCCGGATTGGGGTCCGGCAACACTGCATCATCGAACACAAACTCCCGCGTCATTTTCTCGACTTTGACTGCCATTATTCGGCCTCGCCTTCGTCGAATCCGTCTGGTAGTTCAGCGGGAAGTTCGCCGTCTTCTGCCGGCGGCGCCGCTGCGGGCTCCTCGGCGTGAACGGCGGCAGCGGCATTGGCATCGCCCGCGGCCTCCCAGAGTGTGAAGGTATCCGGGGCTTGGGCAGTTCCAGCCGTTGTCTTGGTTGGATGAACGGCAGGTTTGCCCGGAATTCACACGTTGAGGCGAAATAATGGCCACCCTTCCACTGACATCTCTCGCGTTGGTTTCTACACAGAGAACCGTGCCCTTGAACGGTTCCCCAACGTCGCAGGACTACAACGATGACCAAAACGACGGGCTGATCGATCTCACCTCGATCGTCTCGTTCATCAATGGGACACTCATTCCACTGCTGCAGGTGCTGCCTAGTCTGGCCGCGACCGCGGGCCTCGAAGGCCGCGCAATCAACACGGACTCAACCAACCTGACGGCGCTGTGCTTCAACGCTCTGACTTCGACACCTCTGACGGTCGCCCAGTCTCTCAACTACTTGCAGAACCTGCAGACGAACTTGCAGGGTCAGATGACCAGCCTGAGCACACAGGTGGCGGTTCTCTCCTCGCAGTTGTCAGCCACCAACCAGAACGACATTTCACTGGCGTTGCAGAACTTCCAATCGGTGCTGAACACAACGACTGCGACTCTCAATGCCCTTCAGACTGCTGTCAACAACAACGCTGCCACAACGGCGCAGGTGGGGACGCCCTCGATCGCGGCATCGAGCCATACGAATGTCGTTGTGGGCTGGGCCAGTTCCTTCACCGGCAACAACTACACCGTCACCCTTTCGGTGGAAGATTCGACCGGCTTCCTGCAGATCGACTCCTGGTTCTATAACGCTGGAGGGGCAGGCGTGACCGTCAAGGTTAGCAACACCGACTCCGCCGCTGCCCACACCGGCACCATTCATGCCATCGCCATTCCTGCCTAACTGTTAGTAGGAACGCGCAACTGCTGCTTCCGAGGGACTCCGTGCGCCAGCTTAAATTCATCCTTGCATTCCTGTTCGTTCTCCTGCCTGTTCTGGCCTACGGTCAGGTCACGCAGCTTTCCGGGCCTGTAAAGAACAATGCCAATGCGGCTGTGCCGAATGCCACGGTGACGTTCGTCCTGACCAACTGCGGATCATCTGCGCCTACGAATCCGGTCGATGTGGCGATAACCACTTCGGGGGGATATATCAATGCGGAGATCCCCAGGAACCACAGCTTCAAGTGCATCGGAACAGACTACTACCAAGTCACTCTGACGGATGCCTCCGGCAATCTGATCTGGACGCGGCCGTATATGTTCACGACTCCGGCCGGGAACCTGAACACACCTCTGACAGTGCTCCCTCCTGCTGTCCCTGGTTTGAGTTCGGGGAACAGCTCGATCCTGGATGCAAAGCAGATTGGCGGCGTTTACCAGGTCGATCAGTTTCCCGGTTCCGACATCGGAGTCAAGATTGCCAATTGCCTGAGTGGGTTGAATCAGACCTATGGCGGCACCTGCGATGCGCGGAACTTCGTGGGAACGCTGTCGATGGCGTCGAACCTGACGATCTCGACGACCAACGCCGTGATCTATCTGCCTTGCGCCACGATCTCGACGGCCAATCAGGTCATTGTGCCGGCGGCCGTGCGCAACGTGGTTTTGCATGGCTGTTCTCTGCGAGGTATTAGCACCGCGAGTGGAAGCCAGGGAGGCACCGTTCTTCTGTACTCAGGTCCGAGCAATGCTGTTCAGGTCGGGGATACCACGTATGCCCAGAACACAATGGGCTTCAAGATGGACAACGTGGCCATCAACACCACAGGATCGACCAGTGCAGCGACCGGCTTCTATGCCTATCGCGCGCAGGAAATCCGTCTTGAGAGCAGCTACTTCCTTGGCAATCAGAACCAGACCGGCATGACCATTGACGGCACCGGCAATTATGCCGGTGGCACCTTCGAGGACATGGAGTTCACTGGCTTCGGACAGGCGATCAATGGCACGGGCCATCTGATCTCGAATGCCGCCACGACGGACTGGATGAATGCCAGCACCTTCATCAGAGTTCACATCGATTGTCCGGAGAGTAATGGCAATCCGATCACAGGAATCTACGGGATCAATTTGCAGTCGGGTGACGGGAACACGTTTGTTGGTGGCGATGTTGAAGGCTGCGGAACGATGTTCCGTCTCGGCTCGCACGCACAGAACAATACGATCCTGGGCCTGCGCAACGAGGTCTCCGCCATTCAATATCAGGCGGACTCGGGTTCGCAGTTCAATTCCGTGCTCACAGGCGGCACCTTCTTTACCGGCGATCTGATCGACAACGGCAGCCGCAACAACTTCGAGGATGCATTCCACCGCGACTCGAATGGCATGAAGGGCGATTGGTACGCCAGCCAGCAGGACACGACCATCGTCGATCACCAGCGACTGGGGATTGGTCTGGGCAATGAGAGGGGCCGGCTGACCGAGATCCAAACCGACTACGGTTACCGCTGGACCTACGGCCTCGGCGATGGCACTGGTGGCATGCAGACCTATTACGTCCAGGACATGCTCAACAGAGTCTACCGGCTTTCGATCGGGCAATACCTGAGCGCGAACTCGAATAGTGTTGTGGCCGTGTCGTTGAATAACGGCGGGACCTACACGTCTTCGACACCTCCGACGATCACATTCACAGGCGGAGGCGGGACAGGCGCCGCCGGCACCGCTGTCATGTATGGAAGTGGCGCCAACTGGTACGTGCTTTCAGTTACCATGACCAACAACGGGGCCGGGTACACCAGCGCGCCTACAGTCACATTTACTGGCTCCAACCAGACCAAGGCGCCGAACGCCTTGGCCGAGATCACCCTTTCTGGAAGTACCAACAACCAGACGGTTCTCAATGCTGCAGGTACTGGCGCGGTCATCATCAATGGTTCCAACAACTCCGGCACAGGCGGCCTCGTCTTGGGATCTGGTGGTCCAAGCGAGACCACTGTTGCAGTGATCGACGGCAATGGAAATGCCTTGTTCGATGGCACTCTCACTGTGGCGGGCGAGACGGTCTTTCAATCCTCTGCTGAGGTGCGAAACGGTGTTGATGCAGAGTCGGACTTCTCGTTGTGGTCTGGTCTGACGACCGCTCAGAAGGAGTCTCTCACCTACAAGGACTGGAACGGCAACAGCCAGTGGTATATGGAGAAGGACCAGTATGACAACTGGGTGTTGAACTCCGCCATCGACAACCTTGATCACTTCAAGGCCTACCAGAACGGAGATGATTACATCGATGCGGGTAGCGGTGCAAATGTTCGCATCAACTACGAGAGCGGTTCTGGCTCCGGTTTTGCTGTCTACGGTGGCAACAGCTCGACTTTGTATTTCAGCCTCACAGCAGCGAATGCTGTCAAGATCCCTGGGCTTGCCGCGAGCAGCGGGCACAACTGCTTGCAGATCGACAACTCGGGTTGGGTCACCAACACCGGCTCAGCTTGCGGATCTGGATCGACGGGCGGAACTGTCACCAGCGTTGGGCTGACAGAGACGGACAGTTCGAGCTATTTCACCATCACGAGCAGCCCTGTCACTTCTTCCGGGAACCTCGGCATCAAGCTGACAAGCGTGACCGGCACTGGCAACCAACTGGTGACTTCGGCCAGTCCGGTCATCAATGATCTGGCCATGACAGGCTACGCCGAGATCGGCGGCGCGCCGTATGCCTCGTCTCCGGAGTTTCTCATTGCAGACACGAGTGCTGTTGTGCCGATGTTCATCATGCCGACTTACTTTGGCATCGTGGCTCCGAACTCTGGAGCTTACGATCTCATGGAGTTCTGGCAGAACGGCGCGATTGTCTTTGAGATGGGGATGGCCGGTGACATCACGAGAGGCAGCTGGTCGGGGGCGCCGATCCAGAACGTGTACTTGGCCAACTCCACGATCGTCATCAACGGAACAACCTGCACACTGGGATCTCCCTGCACGGTGAGCACCAGCACCTTCTCTGGCACTTCTCTGCCCAGCACGGTGACCGGGTCCTACCTGACCAGTGTCGGAACGATCACTACAGGCGTGTGGCAAGGAACACCGATTGCAAATGCCTACCTGGCCAACTCGTCGGTGACGGTGGCCAGCCAGAGCTGCGTGCTTGGATCATCCTGCGCGATCGCCGCGGCAAACCTGAGCAACGGCACGAGCGGCACCGGAGCAGTCGCGCTGGTGAACGCACCGACCTTCACGGGCAACGTCACGACTCACGCGAACAATGCTGCCAGCCAGGACTACGTGATCATCCAGCCAGGCACAAGCGGCACCGACTACATCGGTGCTCTGGAGTTTGCCAACTACGCGGGCACCAGCCAATGGGAGATCCGCAAGGACGCAAGCAACACATTCCGTATTCGGGATACCGTCAACTCGGTTGACCGCTTCATCCAGTATGCGGCGGGCCAGACTGAGATCAGTTCCGGCGGCACGGCCGCGGTGGCCATCAACAACACCAGCAGCTCGAGCACTGGCGGGTTCATCGTCTACGAAGGCGGTTCGAACTACAACACACAAGCTTTCAGTGTGGCGAGCAATGGGAACGCCGCCGTCACAGGAACTCTCGCAGCAAACGCTGCGACCATCACCAACACGTTGTCGGCAGCAACCATCAAGGACACCGGGATTCTTGCCGCTTATCTGGTTGGCACAGACGGCAGCGGCGATTTGATCTCGGAGACCATGTCCGGGGATGCCACGCTTGGGTCAGGCGGCTCACTCACCCTGGCGGCCGTCAACTCCAGCATCGGGAGCTTCGGATCTTCGACCGCCATTCCAGTCATCACGGTGAACGGCAAGGGCTTGATTACCAGCGTGAGCACAGTGGCAGTCGCAACTCCTGCGGGAGGCCTCACCGGAACGTCGCTTCCTTCGACGATCGTGACCTCTTACCTGACGGCCGTTGGCACCATCTCCACCGGAGTCTGGCAGGGTACGCCTGTTGCGAATGCTTACTTGGCCAACTCGTCAGTGACGGTGGCGGGCCAGGGTTGCACGCTCGGATCGTCTTGTGCGATTGCCGCGGCAAACCTGAGCAACGGCGCCAGCGGAACCGGGGCCGTGGCCCTGGTGGGCGCGCCGACATTCACCGGCAACACGACAACCTTTGCAAACGGCGCTGCAAACCAGGATTACCTGGTGCTTCAGCCGGGCACGGGCGGCACGGATCAGATCGGCGCCCTCGAATTCGCCAATTATGCCGGCGCCAGTCAATGGGAAGTTCGCAAGGACGCGAGCAACACCTTCCGGATCCGGGACACCGTCAACTCTGTGGATCGGTTCATTCAATATGCCGGCAGCCAGACACAAATCAACTCCGGTGGAACTTCTTCGGTGGCCATCAACGGCGCTAGCTCTTCTGGCTCCGGGGGCTTTGTGGTCTATGAAGGTGGGTTGAACTACACGACCCTCGCCTTCGCGGTGACCAGCTCGGGCAATGCCAATGTGGCCGGGGTCATCACGGCAGCGGGTGTCAAGGATACAGCGATTCTTTCCACCTACCTGCTCGGGACCGACAGCAGCGGAGACTTGCTTGCGGAAACCATGTCGGGAGACGCAACCCTTGGATCGGGAGGCGCCCTGACGCTGGCATCGGTGAACAGCGGCAGTGCGGGGAGCTTTGGCTCTTCGACTGCGATTCCCACCTTCACCGTCAATGCCAAGGGGCTCATCACCGCAGCCGGAACAACCGCGGTGGTTGCGCCAGCCGGTACCCTGACGGGGACAATCCTGGTCTCGACTGTGGTGACTTCCTCGCTGACCTCTGTCGGCACGATCGGTACGGGCATTTGGCAAGGTACCGCCGTCGGAGTGACCTACGGCGGCGTGAACAACACCGTGGCACCGGCGGCCGGCCAGATTCTTATTGCACAATCTGCGACTGCCTACGCCCCTGAGACGGTATCGGGTGACTGTGCCCTGGCGATTACCGGCGCGTTTACTTGCACCAAGAGCAACGGCACGGCATTTGGCACGGGCGCCTTTGCGGTCATCGCCAACTACGCTTTGCTGGCTTCGCCGATATTCACCGGAACACCCTCCGCGCCAACGCAGACTACCGGCGACAATACAACTGCCTTGGCAACGGATGTCTTTGTGAATGCATCCATCACTGCCGGCGGCTTCCTGACCACTTCTTCGGCTTCCAGCACGTACGCGCCGAAGGCCTCGCCTACCTTTAGTGGTACGGTTACGGTGCCTACAGAGACCATTGTCTCCAGCGGCAACATGCATTTGGACGCGGCGGCAGGGGCTTACTACGTTTGCATCAACTGCGACAACAATACCGGCACCAGCGGTTTCGTTGTCCAGAACGGCACAGGCAGCAGCCCCACAACTGAGTTCCAGATCACCGGATCAGGCAACACGACGGCCACAGGCTACCTCTCTTCGAAGGGATGGTTCGGCAACTACACGGCCAGTTATACCGCCGGAGCGGCGGCAGGCACCAGCCCTACCATTGCCTGCGCCACTACACATACCTGCACCAACATCCAGGGCACCTACAGCATCAAGACGGGCACCAGTCCCACGACCGGTACTCTCGTGACGATCAACCTGAATCACACGCAGAACAATATCCTCGACTGCTCGAGCGATCTCTGGCTCCCTGGCACTGGCCACATTCTTACCTACGAGCTCACCAACTCCACCACCAGCACCATTGTGGTGACCTTGGATGCGGCCCTGACCGCGTCGACCACCTATTACTTCACCTACGTCTGCGGCAGCTACTAAACGGGCGGCTATACTAGACAGCTTTTGGAGGCAGCGTGCCTGTGGCAACGAAGACGCGGAAGCTGGTTCCCTATTCTGTCCGGCGGAAGCACAACCGGAAGCGGTCGGCCTCGATGCTTGAGAAGGCAGTTTATGCCATGCTCAAGGCGGAGAGGATTCCCTTCACCAAAGAGAAGCAGATCGGCCGCTGTCATGTGGATGTCTTTATCGAGCCGTGTGCGGTCGTGGAGATCCAGGGCTGCTATTGGCACAAGCATTCGTGCCACCCGCCCAAGGCGGGATGGACAGTTGAGGATCTGGCAGTTCAATCCAGGGACAGTGACCGCTTCGCCTACCTCAAAGCTCAGGGCTATCAGGTTGTCGTGATCTGGGAGTGCGAGATCGAGCGAGATCAGGAATGGATTCGATCGCTGCTGCGCAGCCTCAAGCAGGTTTAGTGACCGAGAAAGTACAGAACCAGGGCGATCAGACCTACAGGCACTGCAACGACGAGGGCAACAATAAAAGTCACAGCCAGCGTTGATCCGATATGTCCCCATCGATAAAGGAATGGATGATGTTTTCTTTGATAGGCTCTGGTCGAATTCACATCCAACTTGCCTGAAACAGAACCAGAACTCCATTCATGTCTATGGCTAAATAGGGTCGTGGCAACCCTTGTGACCTGCATGATTGAGAAGAAGTTCATGCCAGGATTCTAGCATCGATTCACCTTCCCAACTTGGAGATACCATGATCGGTCCTCTCGCTGGACTTGCTGATGACGTGTTCGGTCTGTTTGCCCGATACAGCGGTGGGCTGTTTGGCAAGAAAGCTCCTGATTACGAAGGACGGAACGGCGGAAAGTTCGGGAGCCCAGAGTTCTTCCAGGATGCCAGAGCCGGCGACTATCGGGCACTGGCGCGTATCGAGAAAGAAGGCTATGGCTCTGCATGGAACCAACCCTTCTTCCGGGGTTCAGTTGAAAGCGAGATCACTCGGAACCTGAAGTACAAACGAGCCGTTCGGATGGGTGTGGCCAGCGACGGTCTCAAGCGGTTCACCAAGCTCCCCCGCGGGCTCCTGACTGGCAGCCCCATGTACGGCTACAGCAAGTTCGCTGACAACCTTTGGGGCAAACAGGCCAGGATGGGTCTGAAGTTCGGCGCTCCTCTTGCCATTCTCGGCATTGCCACTGCTCCAAAGGGAGAGATGATCAAGCGCGGAGCTGAAGGCGTTGGCATGCTTACAGGCCAGGCCATGGGTGGCGCCGTGGGTGGTCTTCTCTTTGGTATGCCGGGTGAAATCGCAGGACAGATCATCGGTGGCACGGTAGGAGAAAAGATCGGTTCCACGCTGAAGCCTATCGAGGATCTCGGCCACCAGGCATACCACTTGAACTTCGGCGGCAACTATGAGGACACGGAAGTTGCCTGGACGATGAGGCAGCGTGCCGTTCAAGAGATGGGATCGAGCGCCCTCAACGCACGGCAATACTTGGGCAAGGAAGCTGCCCTGATGCATCAGTAGAAGAGGAGAAAGATATGTCAACGACACCGTACTCCACAGCCCAACTGAGTTCCATGATGGACGCACTGACGGCGAGAGTGACTACCCTCGATGGGATTGGACTGCCCAGCGGCACACAGGGATTGGTGCCGGTCCTGACAGCTCGGGCCAATGGCACCGACAACAAGATCCGTCAGGTCGTGACCAACCTGGAGAGCCAGCTCGCTTCGCTCAAAAGCGGCATTGCGACATTCACGACATCCGTCCGGCAGCTTCTCGGCCTGTCCGTGACATCTTAGTTGTATGGCTGAAACCGTGTCCTTTCCAACCGGGTTATGAAACAGCTTCTAGGGTGTTCCCCTTATGGTTTGACCTGATTTCCACATGCTAGAGTAGTTTGGATTAAAATCCGTAACACTCTGAGGTTACTTTGGTTCGTATCGTGGCTCACCTGAAGACTGAACTTCAGGAAGTTGAAGCGCAGCTATTGGCGCTTTATGAGAAGCGCGATGGCCTGCGGCAAGTTCTTGGCGCGACAATTGAGAGCACGTCGAACAGTTCCCCTGCAGGACCTCGGCTTTGTTTCACCAACCCTCTATCGGTGGCGCGCTGCCCGCGAGGGCATGCCAGCTGCGGGATATGTGAAAGGTCCGCGACCTGCGAACACAGACTGCGAGCATAACAAAGATGCCTGGGCCAACGCCCAGGCATCTTTGTCTGTATCGACTCATCATAGATGTCAATTACTTTCCTCTATTGGCCAAGATGCAAGCCGCCGTTGCAGTGCCAGCGAGAACGGCTACATCGGCACCGCCGCGTTGGGTGGGAAGGGAACCGACCTCGTGGAACCAGGAGGAGTCCTGAAGAGCGGCCGCGGCGACGGTCCAATGCTGGGTCTTCACAGCCTCCAGGGTGTTCACGAACTTGGACAAGCCATGCTCGCCCATGTTGAAGACCAGGTCGACAAGCACGAGCTGCTTGTCGGCAGGCAGGTCATCGAAATTGGGAACTAGGTTCTTGGCTCCCGTGACGGCTATGGCGGCCGTGGTGTCAAGCAGCTCGTCCACTTGGTCGGCGGTGATGATGACTCTGCCGGCCTTGATCCCTGCGTAGTCAAGATGGAGGCCGGTAACAATGGCCTGGGCGCCAGGCGCTTCCAGATCGAATCCAACGCCGATGTGAGCTTTGCCCACCAGGACCGTTGTTGGAGTGATGGGCTTGCCGGTCTTGTCGTCGTAGGCGGCGAAGCGTGTTGATTCCCAGCGCATGATCCACTTCTTGATGAGAGCGAGGTTCATAATTCTCCAGTCCGGTTAGGCAGCGAGTGGAAGTTCGATCAGCGCAGGCATGGTGAGAACCTTGGCCGGTGTTCTGGCGAAGTCCTTCGTCTTGAGCTTGACGATGAGCCGGTGGCCCTTCTTGTCGAAGAGGGTCTCGATTGGACGGCCGACCATTCCCTCGGCCTGAGCCAGGCCGCCATTGAGAGAGGAGCGGAAGCCGGCGCGGACTTTGTCCGTGGCGTCTTCGATGGTCATCTCACCCAGATAGGGAACTGCATCCAGGCCGAGCTTGCTGGCCACATCGCGCATATTCTCGTCGCTAAGCCACCAGCCTCCCATGCGCGTGTGTTCGATGTCGGTGTCGACCACGAACACGTCGAAGACGATGAGCTTCTTGGTCGGCCCGTAGATGCCGCCACGCTGGATGCCGGCGCCGTACCCTTCGCCGTAAATGACGACGTCGCCGCCGTCGGGGAAACAGGCTGCCAGCTTCTCAGGGGTGACGTTCTCGTAGAGCCACTTCACCAGGTCGGCCGGGATCGACGCATTGTCGGTCTTGCCGCCGAAGCTCAGCTTGCCGCCCTGCCAGATCACGCGGATGTTCGTGCCGTCAACCTTCTCGGTCCAGCGCCAGGTCTTGAGGGTGTCGTAGACGCGATTTCTCAGGACCAAATCCGGTCCGATTTTGAAGTGCTCGTCACGTTCGTAGAGGGTTTCAATCTTTTGGTATTCGCTCATGCAACAAGCTTGCGAGAGCAGAAATATGTACCAAAGGCTCAGGAGCCTTAGTAAAGCTTTCGGTCGATTTCTTGAATAACGGGAGCCTTATTGAAGAAATCCTTCATACGAAACTAGGTGATTCCATGTATTCAGTGAAGGCACTCCAGCGCACAGACTGAACACATAGCGCACCAGCGCCAGGAGACACCATTGCAAGGAACCATTGAACAATTCCTCTTTTCGATTCCCGACGCTGGTGTCGCCTTGGGCGGCCTGTCAGTGCGATCGATCAAGTACCTCATCAGTAAGGGAGATCTTGCGACGCGCAAAATCGGCGGTCGAACCATGGTGACCCGCGAGAGCATCCGCCGATACGCTGCAGGCGACCACCCGGAAGCGATTCGACCGTTTATGCAAGTTGCATAAGTCAGTCTTGTATTTATGTATAGTCAGATGTGTTATCTTCTTCGGGGGGATTCATCATGGCCAGTAAGCGCACCACGTTGCCAAAGGGCGTCTTCGAGCGTGAGCCCGGGAGCAAGATCTTCTCCATCCGCTTCATCGGTGCCGACGGCAAGATGCACCGTGAGATCATCGGTTCGTTGAGCGCAGCAAAGGCGGCGGTTGAGCGCCGCCGCACTCAGAAGCGGGAGGGCAAGGTCGCTAAGATCGTCCAGACCCGCAAGGTCACTTTCAATGATCTGGTCACCGATGCCGAGAAGTTCCTTGAACAGGAGAGGGGGACTGATCATGCCTATGGTCAGCACCTGCAGTTCAAGCGCATGATTCCGGTCTTTGGCAAGCGTGACGCAACATCCATAATCCGCGCTGAGATATTAGATTGGCTCGATGAGCAAGCAGACGAGCTTGAGTGGTCCGACTCGACTTTCAACAGGTATCTGGCTTCGTTCTCGCTTCTCTTTCGCATTGCCTTGGAGCATGACAAGGTTCGGGTCAATCCAGTCCATGGTATCCGGCGGCGTCAGGAAGACAATACCAGGGTCCGATTCTTGAGTCCGGAAGAGGAGACCAAGATCACCGATGTTTTGCGTCATAAGTATCCCGAGTACCTGAACGTGTTCATCCTCGCCTTGCACACAGGAGCCAGGACTAGCGAGATTCTTCGCGCCCAGGTAGGTGACTTCGATGAGCCAACAGGAATGCTGACCATCCGCCAACAAAAGGACATCCGCAAGCCCAAGATCAGACTCGTGCCAGCCACCCCTAAGGCGATAGATGCATACAAGGGTCTGGCGGCCGGCAAACAGGCGGGCGCGCCACTCTGCACGAATCGGCAGGGAGGTCAGCTTTATGAATACAGGTATTGGCTGGTCCCGGCGATTGAACTTTCCGGCGTGAAGGACTTCACGCCCAAGGATCTGCGGCACACGGCGGCCAGCAGATGGGTCATGAGCGGCGTTCCGATCGCCGCGGTCGCCAAGTACCTGGGCCATTCTACGATTCAGATGACAGTCATGCGGTATAGCCACTTGACTCCGAACGTGAACGCCCAAGCCATTGCTGCGGCCATGAGCTATTACGACAAGAAGACGATTCCAACTAGCGCAGAAAGTAGCCATCCATCGGCTAAATGATTGATAACAATATATTGTATGCCGTCTCGAAATCAACAACGTCGTAAGGTGGCAGGACCACTACGTAGCCGTCCCACGCGGCGCATACGACACGCAAATCTTCACCAACGACCGCGAGAACCTGGGTGCGGCGCTGGGACATGATGTTTCGCACAGCAGCCGCCCATGTGCCGGAGATGAAGCCAGAACAGAAACAGGAGCAGGCCATCTCGTCGCAGCGGGGGATCTCGCCGCAGCAGGAGCTGGGCTTCGATATTGGCTTGGGTCTCTAGTCAAAAAGTTGAGGCTTAGAACCCCTAGATGGGCAGGCTTGAACGGAAGTCATCATAGAACCGAACTTGAGTCGGAATCCCAGCGTGAGACGCGACTTCGGTCAAGCATCTATGCTGCTGTTTATCGTCGGTTAGAAACTGGTCGCAATAGGGCAAGTAAACCGCCATCATTTGGTCGTTGCGGCCTGCTTTGTATGAGAGAGCCTTTTCTTTACGCAGGCTTCGGTCGTAGTGTGTGAGTTCAAAAGCATAAACAATCGCTCTCATAGGTGGGCAGAGGTCAAGGAACGTTTTGAGGGCTGCGTCGTCTGGAGGGTTTGACAATGGTCTTCCGATCATAATGCCATTCTGAGGGCGGAAGGCAGCGCAGTAGAGGCCACGCGCAGTGTTCCAGAATGATCCGTCTTTTATCTGGCATTCGGTGATCCAGTCTGCAAAGCTATTTGGAAGTGGAGTCGTTCTCTGCGACTTCGGAAAGCATTGTTCAAACTCGACTTGGTTCGCTTCCATTTGAGCCGCTTGCTCACTGACTAAAGCCTCATCGACGTGGTAGTTTCCAGAGAGTATCGCTTCCTCAAGATCAAAACAACGAGACTGCACATTGCGCCAGCTATAACGTAGCGGGTAATCATGGAACCGCTTTATGTGTCGATCCATCAGCCAATGAGCAGCGGTGATGCCACTGCCGGAGGCTACAAGGAGACGGCAAACCTCCATGAGCTTCATTCGCACTTCGGGCTTTGCAGTTGCTATCGCCTCCCCAAAAGCCATTTCAGGAACACGCACTTCATAGCCCGACAGCAACGCGGCAACAACCTGCTTGGGGTCGTTTTCCTTAGCAAGCCGATTAAGCACACTGTTGTCCATGGCAATGGTGGGTTGATCTCTCAGCATACGGTTGTCCTTTGCCTAACTCAAGTTCCTTCTGAGTTCTTGCGGTGCCGGCTGCAGGCCATCTTTCCGCAGTTTCCCGATGAGAGAGCAAATCATCGGGTGACCCTTTACTCGTGTTCAAGCACTCTTAGCCAAGGAACGCATCACAAATTCAGGATCGGCGGCAATGACGATAAGAAGCGCGCGCGCAGCGGCTTCCGGCTGGCGACGCCCAGACTCCCAATGACGAACTGCATCGACTGACAAACCAAAACGATCTGCGAAGCGCCCCTGGCTCAGGCGAAGGCGCTTACGGAGACCTCGCACGTCCACGGTCTCCGGCAGAGTGACCTTGTAACCCTTGCGCTCACCCTCCATGTAGGCGCGGGCTTCAGCCGTTCCTTGCGCCATCTCTTCAAACAATTTGCTCATCGCTTCCCCCTGTAATCGGCAAAGAAACTCTTCGCCATCTTGGCGAGGGCATTCTGCTCGGCCTTGCTCAAATTGCCCTTCTCCGATTTGGCATACACGGTGATGAGGAAGATCGGCAGATCCTCACCGCCGTAGAGATAAACGACTCGTGCGCCGCCGCGTTTTCCCATGCCGGAACGTGCAAAGCGCAGCTTGCGATACCCTCCTGTGCCGGGCATCAAGTCTCCGGCCTCCGGGGTTGCGGCGATGGTTCGCACGATTTCTTCCCGGTCCGCTTCGTTATAGATGGATTCGGCGGCTCGCAGGTACATCGGGGTTTCGACCACCGTTTGCATAGAAAAACTATATGCCAATGGCATACGTTGGTCAACCCTTTTCTCAGCGTAGAAGGGGGTTGGTTGCGGCCATAGCTGCTACCCTGAGCCCTTACGAAACAAAGGCGATTCCAACTAGCGCAAAAAGTAGCCACCCATCCGCTAAATGATTGATAACAATACATGGTCAGCCAGTCTCGAAATCAGACGTACTCGTAAGGGTACCGGGGGTTCGAATCCCTCCCTCTCCGCCATGCATTGCATGCAGCAGGCTATAGGCTAGAATCCCACTTCGACAAAACGGAGACGGGTTTGCAGTTGACTCGATCCACCGCCATTGCATTGCATGCTGCAGGCTATAGGCTAGAATCCCACTTCGACAAAGCGGAGACGGGTTTGCAGTTGACTCGATCCACCGCCATGCATTGCATGCAGCAGGCTATAGGCTAGAATCCCACTTCGACAAAGCGGAGACGGGTTTGCAGTTGACTCGATCCACCGCCATGCATTGCATGCAGAAGCTATAGGCTAGAATCCCACTTCGACAAAACGGAGACGGGTTTGCAGTTGACTCGATCCACCGCCATTGCTTGGGGCAGCCGCTCGCTTTTCGCTCGCAGGAATTTTCTGCTTGGGCTTAAAGAGAACGGTTTGCAGTTGATTGAAGCCACCGCCATCTTTGCCAGCACCAGAATGCCTTGACTGCTCACCAGGCGGCCCCAACCACCCTTGGTAAAGGCAGATGCGCGGCAAGCTGAGACCGCGCCGCCGCAGGCTGCATCGGCTCAACCTCACACATCCATCGACAAACGAGTGGAATGCCCCGCCACCACGGCCTAAGCTTATGGCCTAACGTTGGGTTTGCCCCTCATTGCCCTTCGCCCGCGATTGCCTCAACCCTGGGGCAATGATCCGACCCAGCGAAAAACTGGCAGGGCAGCCGCTGCATGCGCGGCGCCCTGCCAGTCCCTTGCGATCATCTTGCTATTTGCGCTGCAGCATCTGCTCCATCGGCGAAGGCACCAGTTTGTACCCGGCAGGGATGTCAAACACCGAAGGCGGAATCGACTCCTGTGAGAAGTCATGCGTCTCTGTGGTCATCTCCATCAAGGTGATGTCTCCGGTTGAGCCCGGCGCAGCAGCCGTAGCATTTGCGGTGGCTGCCGGAGCCGGCGGCGGCGCGGCCTGCTTGGTCTTCCTGTGGTTCCACGCACTCATCAACGCGCCGCCCAGGGCAGCGCCGGGGATGGAGCCGCCCAGGTGGCTTCCCATCTCGCCCTGGGCCGTCTGGGTTGCCGTGTCCTGGGCTACCTGCCCGGCCATCGATCCACCCTGCGGCTGTGGCTGGCCCGATCCGTAGCCCGGGGAACCCCCTTGCGGAGCCATCCCGGTGCCCGAACCGCCCATTCGCTGAATCTCCAGAATCCTCGTCCCTTTGATCTTCGCAAGTTCCTTCCCCATCTGGGCAAATGCCTCGGCCGCTCCGGGCTTGCTGCCGAACATCATCGACATCGCGCCCCCGCGGTTGTCGCGCATCTGCTTCATCTGCTCCATCATGCCGCTGACGTCCTGGCCTTCCATCAGCTTGCCGTAGAAGCGGCGGTCGAACTCCTGCACCTCCCTCATCTCCTCAGGCAGCTCCGGCGTGGTCCAAATCTCGGTGGTCATGGTATAGGCCACATTCATGCCCGGATTGCTCGGCTCGGTGACCGTCATCTTCAGGGTTAGAATCTGCTGCCTGGCATTCTTGCCGTTGATCACCTTTGTGACTCCGGGATCGCTGACATTGGCGGTGAAGTTGTATTGCAGGTCGCTGGGTGGCATCTGTCCCTGAGCCTGCTGCGCATGCGCCTGCGCGTCTTTCATCTGCTGCTGCATCTGCGCCATGCGCGCCGGCATCTCCTGCATCATCTTCCGGTAGTCAGCAAAGGTGGTTACGCTATAGGTCTTTTTCTCGTTGTCAATGTGAATCACCTGCTGCTTGTCCAGATCGTAGATTTCGGTCGTGAGTTTGCTCACCGTGGCTTTCTGGTTGCCATGCACCATGGTGATCTCGCTGGTGGGTTCAGTCAGCGACTTCATCTGTTTTGAGATCATCGGAGCATTCTTGAGGAAGTCAATGAACTGCCCGCCGCTGATTCTCGAGGTATGCTCGTAGCTCGCGTCCGCATATCCCAGTTGCAGCGCCGCCAGCGCCACGCCCACTACCGCCAATGTCCGTCTCATCATTCTGCTTCTCCTTTGATCTCAGTTCATTTCCACCACTTTGTTGCAGGGCTCTCGGCTTTGGCCCCGGGCCGCCGCCCATAAATGTCATCGCCTCTTAAATGCTCTTGCAAAAATTCGACCCAGGGTCCCATTTCGTAAATGTTTTAGTGAACAGATCTTTGACCGTTTTGGCCTTGTCCGTGAGGCCCATCAGGTTGGCGTCTCCCCCTGACTGAGCCGTGATCTTCAACTCGGTCTTGGTGCAGGGAGCCAGCGTGATGTTGGCCGAGTGGGTGACGCCCTCGGTATGGATCACCTGGACGTAAACATCAGCCTGCGACGCCAGAATGTTGGACGCTGTGACGTTGCCCAGCGGCGATGCCTTGAACGCGTTGTAGGCCGCCGGAGACAGCAGATGCTTTTCGATTCCATCCACAATCGTGTCGATCACGGAAGCGGCCACTCTGAGGACCGTTGCGTCGTCATCGCCATACGCGCCCAGCACGGTCAGTTTCAGTTCCACACGCGGCGCGCAGATTGAGAGCACCATCCCGGTGGGCGCAGCGGGCGAGATATTCATGTCGTCGGTAATGGTGAAGGTGAGCCCCTCGTCCCCGGGCGCGGCAAACTCGGCCGCATTGCTGCTGCTGCCCACCCACTGGATTGTGAAGCCGCCTTTGGAGTACTCATTGCCGCCCGTCAGCGCGGGATGGATGAGAAACGCCGAGCTCATCTCCAGCGCCAGGGGCAGGCCTTCCAACACCGGCCCCAGCGGAATCTCCATGCCCACCGGCAGCTTGAGCTTGTCTTCCTGCGCCCATACGCCCGGGGTGTCTTTGCCGATCTCCCAGACAAAGTGCATCTTGCCGCTCATTCCTTGCAGGCCTGTAACGACCTGCGATGCCGTGTTGGGCGAGAACTTCAGGTTGGAGGCAAACTGAAAGTTGGTCACATCGCCGTCCATGGCGATGGCCGCCTTGAAGCCGCTTGCGTCCTTCATCAGGCGCGCGTTGAAGTGTGCCTGGTTGTCACCCGGCGTAATAGAGTAGGAGTCGATCTTCCATCCCGCAATCAGCGCATCCTTCGCCGTCTTGCCCAGGTTGTGCGCCGGGTCTGCCTTGATAGGCGAATCCTGTGCCAGAACAGGCGTCTCGATCATGTCCATCAGATGGAAGGGCCGGACAGGCGGGGGCTGCGCTGCGCTGGTCCGCGGCCCGTGAAAGCCGATCGGCGAATCGACATTGATTTCGCCATTGGCCACCAAATCGGTGAGTTTGGCCGCATCCACCAGCACAACCGTCTGGTCGCCGTCTGTCTGCACGCCCATTACCTTGGCGGCGAACGCGTTCTTGACCATCAGGATGTCGCCGGCCTTCAGCGCTTTGATCTGTACGGGAGCATTCTTGAACACAGCGCCGTGCCCGTCGCTGCTGATGCCCTGGAGCGACGCATCCACGGCCGCCTTGTCTACCACCTTCACGTTGGGCTTGTAGCTGATGTGGGCAAAACTCTTGCCCGCGCCCACTGACACGTTTTTGTCGCTGGCCGCGCGGCGCGCAATCCAATCGTCACTGCCCGCCGCGTCGCCGAAGGACCCGGAGCCGGCGGTGTTGATGACGGGAACAGGCCCGCCTGGCTGCCCCTGCGGCGCAGCTTCCTTCTTTTTGCAACTGGTGGGCGCAAACACAAGCAGCACAATCACCGCTAACGTGCCCGCAACGCTGCGCATGGAGGTGTGCAGCTTGCTGTCAGAGTTTCTTTTCATGGCCCCTCTCCTCATTCTTCCGAATATCGATGGATCGCTTGTGGTTGCACTTCCCGCCGCTGCTATTGCCTTTGCAATTCAACACGCCGGTTGCGCGCGCGGCCCTCGAGCGTGCTGTTGGTCTCAATCGGCCTGCTTGCCCCGTATCCCGCCGTCGTCAGCCGGTCGGCCGCAATCCCGTAACGGGTCACCAGCGCGTCCTTCACTGCTGCCGCGCGCCGCTCGCTCAGCGTCTGGTTGAAGGCTGCATCGCCAATGTTGTCGGTATGCCCTGAGACACTCAGCTTCCAAGTCGGGTTCCTGTGCAGAATGTCGGAGATTTGTTTGAGCACCGCCTCTGAATCGGGCTTGATGGTGGCGCTGTTGAAGTCAAAGTAGATTCCGTAAATCTCAACCGGCTTGTTCTGCCCGAGCGCCTTCTCCATGCTCGAGGCCGCTCCTGCCCCGGCGCCCGATCCCGGGCTCGGCGCCACGCTCGAGGCCAGTTCCTCCGCGGTCGGCGGCGGAAAGTCGATCTTGACCATCTGAGTCAGCCCGTCCTCTCCCTGGCTGGCCAAGATCAGCGGGTTCGATGGCTGGTCGAGAAGATACAAATGCGTGTCTTCGCCGCCGAACTTGCACATCCCGTGAATCACCGGCAGTTCAACGCGCACGCCGTTGACCAGCATCGGCATGGCAACGTCCGCTGCCCCGACGCGGTGTAACTCGCATTTGTTCAGCGGGTGACCGTTCCACCCCACCATCTCGTCCTTGTATTTCTGCATCGCGACCATCGTGACAATGGGATCGGGGTTGGCCGCAAGCAGAAGCTCTGACGCGCCGGTGGCCCGAAGCTGGTGGATCACCTCAGCCGATGCGCCCCATCCGGTCGATCCTGGATAATGCTCAAGCTTGCCAATCTCGTAATAACTCATGACGCGATGCGCTGTGGCCATGTCGGCCTTGTCGACGATGCGCGTTGATACCTTGCGATCCGGCGGCTTGCCCGGCGTTGCGCTGGGCGTATCCCACTCAATCACGAGCGTCGCCGCGGCCGGCGTGACCGTGTCGATCTTCCGAATCTGTTCCTTGTCGCCCTTTTCCCCGGCCTGCGCGCCAGAGACGAGCAGCCCCTTCACCAGCGGAATTGTCATCGTGGAGGTCGCTGAAGACACCGCTTTCCACGCGGGCAAACTGGGCGGTGGCGGCCCTTCATGCCCGCTCTGCACGCCCTTCAAGCGTTCCGCCAGGGACTGCCCCCAGCCGTTCACGGCCAAACAGGCCGCCGCAACGGCAAACAGGGCCAGCAAGCCCATACTCCTCAGGCGCCTGCTGCTTGCAGGATTCAATCTCACTCTCATCATCTTTGACCTCGGGGACTCACACTCGCCGGCGATTGTTCCGGGCTTGTTTACGGTTCACGTCAAACAGCTTGCCCTCATTTACTCCCGCTGCGGTTCCACGCGCCGGTTGTGCGCGGGTCCTTTTCTCGATCTCCGGCCGGCCACGGTCTTGTTGTCCTCGCCCGGCTGCGCCGGCCTGTTGATTTGTGGCGTCGTATCACCCAGGCGGTTGCCTTCCAGAACGGCCTTCTCGGGTCCGTCTTCGTGGTTCCCGGTCCCGTCGCCTGCCGCCTCCGGCCTCCCTCGAACCACCGTGGCAACCCACTCCCGCTCGACGGTAACCTCAATGCGCTCGTACACCAGGCCGACCGCGTCCGGAGGCCGTTGTGCAGCTTCCAGTTTTGGCGCGCGGCGGCGTAATATACCCATACATTCGCTCCTCAGGATTGACCCTCAACCCGGCTTGCTCCCACTAGAGCGCATCCGCGGTGAAAGAGTCTTGAATTGCCCTCAATTGTTATGAAAAGTTTTGAAGGCGGGCTATGTATCTGCCATTAAGTGGGTTGTACCGCTTCGACGAGTTCGAGCTGGACCCCCAGAGGCGTGCTTTGACACGCAATGGCCTGCCTATTCCTCTCTCGCCCAAGGCCTTCGACGTGCTCTCGTTCCTGGTAGCGAACGCCGGCAGGGCGATCCCGAAGGATGAGATCCTCCAGGCCGTCTGGTCCGGCTCTTACGTGGAAGAGGGCAACCTCGCCCAGCACATCTCGACGCTGCGCAAGGCGATGGCTGATCGAGCCGGCAGTTGCATCACCACCCTGCCCGGGCGCGGCTACCAGTTCACGGCAGTCGTTGAAACTGAGTACGCGGTCGACACTCTGCCTGAATCCCGGTCCGGCGACGTATATGTGCAAACCGTCAGGGAACGGACCAACTATGTGATCGAGAGAGTTGCACAGGCACCGGTTCCTCAGCCCCTCGCCCTGGCGGCGCCGCGGCCGCGCACCCGCCTGTGGGTGACTGCCGCCCTGGTGGCTGGGGTGGTGCTTGCGCTGGCTGGCCGGTGGGCCTTCACCCGCTTCACTCACCCGCCTCAGTTGCAGAAACTCGTCGTCAGCGACTTCAGCAACGCCACGGGAGACGCGACCTTTGACCGAACCCTCAAGCGCGCGCTGGAGATCGACCTCGAACAGTCGCCCTGGATGGATGTGCTGAGCGGCCGCGACACGGTTCACGCGCTGCAACTGATGGGCCGCGGCGATGCCACACCCATCACCGCCGACATTGCCCGGGAGATCTGCGAGCGCAGCAACCGCCATGTGGTTCTTACCGGAAGCATCCTGCCCGTGGGCCATGAGTTCCTGCTCACGCTGGAAGCTTCAGATTGCGCATCCGGAAAGAAACTTGCTTCCGGGAAGGCTGAAGCTGAAAGCCGTGAAAAGGTGCTTGCGGCGCTCGACTTGGTGGCCGACCGCGTCAGAAGAGGGCTTGGCGAGTCATCCCAATCGGTGGAGGACTACCAGGTTCCCATTGTTCAATCCACCACCGCCTCTCTGGATGCCCTGAGGTCCTACTCCATTGGTCAGCAAATGGACGCGCAGGGAAAGAGCGAGACGGAGACCCTGCCCTTCTATCAGCGAGCCGCGGAGTTGGACTCGCAGTTCGCCATGGCATGGGGCGCCATGGCGAATGAGTATTACAACCTGGGTGAATATAATCGCGCCTCGGAGTACTACAAGAAGGCTTTCGACCTAAGCGACCATGTGAGCGCGAAGGAGAAGCTGGTTCTGCAGGCTCACTACTATGCCGAGGGGAAAAGCGATCTTGAGCAGGGGATCCGCATTTACAAGCAGTGGAGCGAGATCTACCCCAACGACTGGACTCCCTGGGTGGATCTTGCCAATGAATACACGCAGATCGGCAGCTATGCCGATGCGATTGCCGCGGGAAAGCGGGCATTGGATCTGGAACCCAACCGGGCCATCAACTACAGCGTTCTGGCCCGCGCTTATCTGCGCCTGAACCGGCTTGAAGACGCCCGTTCTGTCGGGCGCGAAGCCGTCCGGCGCCAAAAGGACTCTCCCGGCCTGCACGCAACCCTTTACACCATCGCCTTGGCTGAGCATGACCAGGAGGCCCTCACGCGGGAGAGCCAATGGGCCGCGTCCACCGCGGACCCCTGGTACAAGTGGTTCTTCCCCTATCTGCGCGCGGTATCTGCCAGTTCCTTTGGCAGGGAAAAGGAAGCCGACAGCCTGTTTCAGCAATCCTGGGAGGCGGCTCAGCGTGCCAACATGACCGAGGATGCGGATGACATTCTGGTTGACCAGGCAACCATTCAGCTCTCACTGGGCCTGCGCGATGCCGCGCAAGCCACCCTGCGCCGCACCCGGAACCTCGACACCTCTAATCCGGACTTTGCCGTGATCCGCGCGAAACTGGGCGACGCCGCCCCAGCAGAGCATTATCTGGCGGCCCATGGGCCTGCCGCTGCGCCGGGTACACAGACCGTGGCCATGGACCTGCCGCGTATCCGCTCAGCCCTCGCCCTGCTCCGCGGCAAACCCCTCGATGCGCTCTCTGCCCTGGAGACGGCCCTTCCCTATGACCTTGCCGCTTACGCCATCCCCACCCAGCGCGCTGAGGCTTACCTGAAAAGCTCTCAACCCGAATTCGCCATCCTTGAATACAACAAGATCCTGGCCAACCCCGGAGTCGAGGCTCTGTCGCCGCTTTATCCGCTCGCGCATCTGGGCATGGCGCGCGCCTATGCCCTGGAGCGGAACAGCGTCAACAGCCGCACGGAATACAACCGATTCTTTGACCTGTTCAAAGCTGCCGACCCCGATCTGCCGGTTGTGAAGCAGGCCCGGCTGGAGTACGACCGCCTTCGCTAGAGAAGCGGTCCACCATGGCTGCTCCGCGGCAGGCCACGGCGTACGATTCGACGCACAGTCTTAGCGCTGGTTCATCCGTTGACGCCACTTGCCTTTCAGTTTATATCCATCTTTCAATCAACAACATAAAGACAACTTATTGAAGCTACGTGGTGGCTTTATTCAGGCCGGGAAACTCCGTCACAAGCAGATGTAATCCGCATCACAGACCCTTGCTCACCCCCCATTTAAGTTTGGCGGGTCCAGAGCAATTGGAGAAGAGCGGTCCAGAAACCATCCGGGGGATAGCCGAAGTGTTCTACCGCTGCGTGAAGAACGGTTTGGACCGATCGAAAGCCTGGGCGGCTGTATGGAACTGACCTGGATTGCCATCGCCGCAAGTTTACTGATGGGCGGCGGCGCCCTGCTGATCTTCATCTGGGCAGTTCGGCACCATCAGTTTAGGAACTTTGAAGATGTGAAGTATCAGGTCTTCTGGTCAGACCGGCAAGAGATTCAGGCAGCACACCCAAAGGAGCAGCAGCATGGCAGCAGCGCCAAAGACGAATGACCCAGCCGATCAGCAGATTCCCCGCCGCCAGTTTCTTTCATGGCTGAGCGGCATTGGCCTGTTTGGATCCGCGATCGCCGGCGTCTTTTCCACTTTTGTGTTTCTCAAACCGCGCGCCACGTATGGCCAGCCGAACCGGTTCAGCATCGGCCGGCCGGACGACTTCCCTTCCGGAGCGCGGATGGCAATTGACGCCAAGCGTGTGTGCATTGTGCGCGAAGGCAACAAGGTGGCGGCCATCTCCACCACCTGCACGCATCTGGGTTGCATTGTGGCCCCCACTGAGACCGGCTTCCAGTGCCCCTGCCACGGCTCTCAATTCGATGTGGACGGAAACGTCACCGGCGGACCTGCCCCCAAGGCGCTTTCCTGGTACCAGGTATCGCTCACCCCCAGCGGCGAACTCGAGGTCGACAAGGATAACGAAATCCAGACGGGAACCTACCTGAGCGTATGAGCAAAGAGAGCAATTCCATCGGCAAGACCCTGCTTGATCTGCCCGCCAATGTGTGGCGATCCATCTTTCGCAACCCCTTGCCGTCTTCAGACCGCGGGCGGGCTGCCACCAGCTTCACGAACTTCTTTCTCCACATTCAGCCGGTCAGGGTAAGCCGACAGGCCTTGCGCCCCTCGTACACCATGGGCCTGGGCCTCATCAGCTTCTTCCTCTTCGTCATCCTCACGGTCACCGGCCTGCTGCTGATGTTCTATTACGTGCCGTCGACCGGCATGGCCTACGACCGCATGCTTGACCTGCGCAGTTCAGTCGCCTTCGGCGTCATTTTGCGCAACATGCATCGCTGGGCGGCGCACGCCATGGTGGCCGTGGTCTTCCTTCACATGTGCCGTGTCTTCTTTACCGGCTCCTACAAACCGCCGCGCGAGTTCAACTGGCTGGTCGGCGTCTCGCTCTTCCTGCTCACTCTGCTTTCAAGCTTTACAGGCTACCTGCTGCCCTGGGACCAGCTAGCTTTCTGGGCCATCACCGTGGGTACCTCCATTGCCGGATACGCTCCGCTCATCGGCAAGGAACTCCGCTTTATGCTGCTGGGCGACGCCAACGTGGGCCAGGAAGCGCTGCTCCGCTTTTACGTCCTGCATGTGGTGGTGCTGCCTCTGGTGCTCACCATCGCGGTCGCCATTCACTTCTGGCGCATCCGCAAAGATGGCGGACTGGCCAAGCCGGAACCAACGCCCGTCCCGGCACTTCCGGCCGGCGAGGTTGCCACCACTGAGGCAGCCCCCGCACTCGTGGCTGCCGCTGCCACCGCACCCGCCCGCAAGTTCACCATCCAGGGCCTGGTCCGCGGACCGCTGATTAAAGTCGGCAATCTTGAAGAAGACACAGTCTTCAGTTGGCCCACGCTGCTGATCGCCGAGCTCTTTGTGCTGCTGCTTACGGTTGCCGGCGTCATGGCAGTCTCGTTCTTCTTCAATGCGCCCCTTGAGCAGCCGGTCAATGTGATGCATCCGCCCAACCCGGCCAAGGCGCCCTGGTACTTCCTTGGGCTTCAGGAGCAGGTCAGCTACTCAGCCTTCTGGGGCGGCATCGGCGTGCCCGGGATTGAGCTGCTTCTGCTGGTTCTGCTGCCGTATATCGATCGCGGCAAAGAGGGCGTGGGTCGCTGGTTTGCCCGGCAGCGCGTGCTGGCCAACTCCATCTTCCTGCTCTTCGTGATCGTCAACATTGTCCTGATCATCATCGGTACCTTCTTCCGCGGCGCGAACTGGCAGTTCGTGTCACCTTTCTGAGGAGCTTCAAGTATGCGACTGGCGTTAGCCGTGGTGAGTCTTGGGTTGTTGGCCGGTTCCGGAGTGGTCGTCTACGATCAGTTCCACAGCCGATGGGAAGATAACCAGAAGGCTTATTTCAATCAGGCGCTCGAACTGGCGAAGACTCCCGCCGAGCGAGCCTCCATTGGGGCGCGAACCCCCAAGATCGAGCAGACCATCGTCACCGCCTTTGGCGCCCAGCGCATTGATCGCTGTGCGAGCTGCCACATCGCAGTAGACGACCCGCGCTTCGAACAGGGCCAACTGCCGCTGCGCACTCACCCTTACTCTGAGGCCATGGGCGACGTGTTGAAGAATGGCCGCTGGGAACGCCGCCACAAATTCTCTGACTTTGGCTGCACCACTTGCCACGACGGCCAGGGCCGCGGCCTCGACAAGGCCGACGCCCATGGCGAAGAATCCTCATGGCCCGAGCCCCTGCTCGGCTTCACCACCCAGGCCGACTGGAAGAAGCAGAACGCCGACCACCTCCGCGGCAAGGAGTTCCTGCAGGTCAACTGCGCCCAGTGCCACACTGCCAAGGACTTTGCCGGAACGCCGCTTATCACCCAGGGCCGCGAGCTCTTCTTCAAGACCGGCTGCTACGGATGTCACCGCATTGACGGAATCTCCTCAGGCACGCTCGGTCCGGACCTTACTGAAGTCGGCAAGGAGCGCAAGCTCGACTACCTCTGGGGACACATCGTCAATCCGCGCGATTACACCCCCACCTCCATCATGCCGCAGTTCAAGCTCAGCGACGACGACAAGAAGGCGCTTGTTATCTTCCTCAAGAGCCGCCGCGGCGCCGACCTCTCAGAATCCGATGTAGAGAGCTTCACGCTCAAGGCCAAGGCTGTTACTCCTGCCCTGCCCGGCGTAGCCGAGTTGGATGCCTCGCTGACGCCTGCCGCCCGCGGAGAGAAGCTCATCGGTACGCTGGCCTGCCTCAGTTGCCACAAGCTCGACGACCACGACGGCGGCATCTCGCCCGATCTCTCGTACGAAGGTCTCATGCGCGACCAGGGCTGGCTTATGGACCACTTCAAGAGCCCCCGCTCCCGCGTGCCGGACTCCAATATGCCCGCCTTCGGCCTGCCACAGGCTGACTTTGAAGCCATCACCGCCTACCTGCTGACGCGCACCACACCGCCCACGGAGGTGAGCGCTGCCGACACCTACAAGAACCTCTGCGCCCGCTGCCACGGCGACAAGGGCGATGGCCACGGCGTCAACGCCGTCTATCTCGATCCTGCGCCGCGCGACCTTACCCGCGCTGAGTTCATGGTCAGCAAGCCGGAAGAGCGCTTTATCACCTCGATTCATGACGGCATTCCCGGGACCTCGATGCCAGCATGGGGCAAGAGCCTGAGCGACGCGCAGATCAAGGGCGTACTCGACTACGTGTGGCAAACCTACGTCCACGAGCCCCGCCGCCAGCTCAAGCCGCGCAAGGTGCCGGAACAAAACCCGGTACCCCAGTCGGCAGCATCGGCGGCTCGCGGCGAGGCCATCTTTGAGGCACGCTGCACCGGATGCCACGGCCGCAAGGCAGACGGTCACGGCCCCAACTCGATGGATATCTCGCCCCGCCCGCGCAACCTCACCAACTCCGCGTTCATGCTGAAGGTTACGGACCGCCGTCTCTTCGAGTCGATCCAGTATGGCGTGGAAGGCACCGCAATGCCCTCATGGATGGACTACGGCCTTTCGCAGTCCGACGTGGGCGACATCGTCAACTACATTCGCAGCTTGAATCAAAACGGAAAGTAAGACACGAAACGATACGGTCAGGAAATTAAGGAGGCTGTAATGGCAATACAAACCGGCAGTCACTCTGCCGCTGCCGTCGCCACGCAGGAGATCCACCAGGACACTACGGTGAAATGGTTTCTGCTTGGCGCGGTCAGCTACTTCGCAGTGGTCGGCATTATCGCGCTGATTATTGCGGCCAAATTCGTTTGGCCGGAGTTTCTCGGCAGCATCCAGTACTTCACTTACGGTCGCATGCGTCCTCTCCACGTCAACGGCATGCTCTTCGGATGGCTGCTGGCCGCGGATATGGGACTTGCTTACTACCTGGTTCCGCGGCTCTGCGGCGTTAAGCTGTGGAGCGAGAAGCTGGGCGTAGCCACATCCATCGTGTGGAACATCATCATTCTCAGCGCCATCGTGAGCCTTCTGGGCGGCTATCAGAAAGGCCTGGAGTACGCTGACCTGCCTACGCCGGTTGCCGTGCTGGTCGTCGTTGCCTGGGTCATGTTCGGCATCAACATCTTTGCCACCATCGCCACCCGCAAGTACGAGCAGATGTATGTGTCGACCTGGTATTTGATGGGCACCATTCTGTGGACGGCCTTCGTCTATCTCACCGGCAACTTTGCCACCCTGCTGCCCGGCATGACCGGTGTGAACCAGGCGAACCTGAACTGGATGTACACCCACAACGCCGTCGGCCTCATCTTTACGCCCGCCGGCCTGGCCATCGCGTACTACTTCATTCCGCGCGCGGCCAATGCGCCACTCTATAACCACAAGCTCTCCATGGTCGGGTTCTGGTCGCTGGCCTTCGTCTACGTTTGGACCGGCGCCCACCACATGCTCCACGGGCCCATCTCGCAGTGGTTGCAGACCATCGCAATTGTCTTCTCGGTCATGCTGCTGATTCCCGTCTGGGCGGTGGTTTACAACTTCATCGCCACCATGAAGGGCCAGTGGCACCAGTTGAACGATAATGTCTCGCTCAAGTTCCTCATGTCGGGAACCATCTTCTATCTGCTCACCTGCTTCCAGGGCCCGATGCACAGCCTGCGCTCGGTGAACGCCATCGTCTCAAAGACCGACTGGATTCCCGGCCACGCCCACATGGCGGTGATGGGAACCTTCTCGTTCTTCGCCATGGCGGGTGTCTACTACGTCATCCCGCGCATCTTCAACACCACGCTGCACTCTGAAAAGCTGGCCAATTGGAGCTTCTGGCTCTTCCTGCTCGGCGGCCTGGGCATGTTTACCTCTTTGTGGCTGGGCGGATTCTGGCAGGGCTGGCAGTGGAACAATCCTGCCATCCCGTTCATTGACACCGTGGTCGCGCTCAAGCCTGTCTGGACCGTGCGCTTCCTCTCGGGAATCATGATCTTCACGGGAATCGTCCTGTTCATGTTCAACATCTTGTCCACCGCAATGCAAAGCGGCCAGGCCAAGGCCGAGCCGGCGCGCTCGTAGGCGGAAGGGAGACTTTATGCTGCGCAAATCCGATTCCAACGCAATGCTGTTCGTCGTGCTCGCCCTGGGGCTCTTCTTCATTGGAGGTCTGCTCACCACTGTGGCTCCGCCGCTGATTGACAAGAGCTGGGCCAAGCCCTTTGAGAACTCCGACCCCGCAAAGGGTCCAACCGGCAAACTGGTCGCTTATACCGCGCAGGAGCAGCGTGGATATGAGATTTATATCCGCGAGGGCTGCAAATACTGCCACACCCAGCAGACCCGCACCCTGCTCTCTGACGTGAAGCGTTCGGGCTGGAAGGGCGTTGACTCGCCGGTCTCCACGCCCGACGAGTTCGTCTACGACTATCGCCAGACCTTCGGCACCAAGCGCACCGGTCCCGATCTGTCGCGCGTAGGCGGCAAGTACAACAAGGAGTGGCACCGCGCTCACTTCCGCAATCCACGCGACCTGGTCCCCGGCTCTATCATGCCGCCCTTCCCGTGGATCGCCAACAATCCTGACGAGCTTGACGCGCTGGTTGCCTATCTGCAGACGCGCGGCCGCGCCAAGGACTGGCGTCCGGACAACGACTACGAGAAGTGAGGCTGACCGATGACTGACTACACCTATCCGAGCGTGTACTTCTCGTACTTCTTCTTCCTCCTGCTGGTGGGCGTTGCGATCTACTTCTTCGTGCGCTCCATCAAGGACGGCTATTGGGGCCGTGAAAGTGAGGAGCCGAAGTACCGCATGCTCCAGGATGATACCGATCACGTTTCTCAAACCACAGGCGCCGCTGCGCCGGGGAGGTCAAAATGACCGAGAAGCCCACGTCTGAATTGAAAGATTACGCCGGCGGATGGATCACCGAGCGCAAAGATACCGGCATTCCGCCGTTTCTCAAGCTCGCTTATCCGATCATCGCCATTGCCGCCTTCGCCTACCTCTTCCTGTTCATTAACGGCGAAGTCAACCATTCCACGCGGGGCACCTTTGTACGGCAGCTCAACGCCGTCACCGGCTCGGCCAACACCTTCATGTATGTGGTCGCTGCTCTGATAGCCATCTACGGGGTCATCATGCTCGTCTTCGTCTACGGCAAGTCGAGTCACGAGGAATAAAGAACACTCATGGCGCAACAAAAACAAAACGGCGGCCAATTCGGCCTGATCGGCGGGGCAGACTACTGGATGCAGATGGTCAAGTGCCAGGATGCCTGCCCTGTGCATACCGATGCCTGCGGTTACGTAACCGCCATCGCCGAGGGCCGCGATGAAGATGCCTATCGCATTGCGCGCGCCACCAACCCCTTCGCCTCAATCTGCGGACGGGTTTGCGGCGCGCCCTGCGAGGCCAACTGCCGCCGTGGCGACTTAGACGCCCCAGTCTCGATACGCGCCCTCAAGCGCTTTGTCACCGGCCAGTTCGGACCCGAGACCGGCGACTTTACCCACCACCGCGAAGGCCTCAACCAGCAGATGCTGCCGCCCAACCGCGGCGACTACGAACGCGTCGCCGTCGTTGGCGCAGGCGTTGCCGGCCTGACCGTGGCCCACGACCTGGCTCACCTCGGCTACAAAGTCACCGTCTTTGAGGCCCACTCAACCCCCGGTGGCATGCTCACCGCGGGCGTTCCCGTCTTCCGTCTTCCGCGCGAACTGGTGATGGCTGAGATCAACGCCATCCTCTCGCTCGGCATTGACCTGAAATGCAACCAGCGCCTTGGCCGCGACTTCTCCATCGAGAGCCTCCGCGCCCAGGGCTTCAAAGCGATTTTTCTCGGCGTTGGGCTGCCGAAGGGCCGCAAGCTCGACCTGCCCGGCGCAAATCTTGACGGCGTCTATGACGGCATGGACTTTCTCCGCGCCTTCAACGAAGGTAATCCCCTTCCCGTCGGCAACCGCATCATCGTCATCGGCGGCGGCAACGTAGCCTATGACGTGGCCCGCTCCGCCGTTCGTCCCGTTGAAGCCATGGAGCCGGCCGAGAAGCTTACTGATATGCACACCGGCGACTCAACCGCTCTTGACGTCGCCCGCTCCGCCATGCGTCTCAGCGGCGAGCGCCAGGTGCACGTCGTCTGCCTTGAAAATCGCTCCCAGATGCCCGCTGACGAGATTGAAGTCAGCGAAGGCGCTGAAGAAGGCCTCGTCCTTCACAACTCACGCGGCCCTCGCGAGATCCTCGGCCATGACGGCAAGGTCGCCGGCCTGCGCACCGTCGAGTGCACCGCCGTCTTCGATGCCACAGGCCGCTTCAATCCCAGCTTCAACGAGTCCAACGTCGACGACATCTCCGCTGACACCATCATCTTCTCCATCGGCCAATCCTCCGATCTGTCTTTCCTGCAACCCGGCGACGGCGTCGAGTCTAACCGTGGCCTCATCAAAGTCGATCCCGAAACCTACCAGACCACCGCGCCTGACGTCTTTGCCTGCGGCGACATCGCCCACGGCCCGCGCCTCTTCATCAACGCCATTCAATCCGCCCAGGTCGCCGCCCGCTCCATGCACGACTATCTCCGCGGCTCGCGCACTGAGATCGTCGTCAACTCCTCATGGCAGCCGGCAGCCTATACCATGCGCGAAGACTGGGACCAGCTTCGCCGCCATCATCCACCCGTCGCACCCGCCAAAGAGCGCGCCTCTACCTTGCAGGTGATTGAAGACCCGTACCCCGAGGCAGCAGCTCGCGAACAGGCCTCCCGCTGCCTGCGCTGCAACATCAATACCGTCTTCCATACCGAGATCTGCGTCGCCTGCACCGGCTGCGTTGACGTCTGCCCAGAGAGCCTCATCCGCCTCACCGGCCTGCCGGAGCTTTGCGCCACCACTGAAGGCCTGGATTATGTTGCCGGCTTGCTCGCTGTTCCACCGGCAGAACTCGCAACCATCGATCCCGCGCAGCTTGCCAGCCTCGGCGGAGTTCTGCTCAAAGACGAGAGCACTTGCATCCGCTGCGGCCTTTGCGCGTCCCGTTGCCCATCGCACGCCATCACCATGCAGCGCTTCAACTTCAGCCGCCAGTGCGTCAACGTTCCAGGCATCAACCCCAAACTGAAGCAGAGTCCGGCCCAGGCGAGGCCATGACACCCAGCGACTTCTATCTCGTCCTGGTTTTAGGTTTCGTCTCTAGCCTGCATTGCATACAGATGTGTGGGCCCATCGTGCTCACTTACAGCGTGGCCGCCAACACCTCCACGGCCCGCCGTTCCCTGCTCGGCCTTCACCTGGCCTATAACGCCGGGCGCACCCTAACCTATATGCTGCTCGGCGCACTGGCCGGCCTCGCCGGCGGCACCATGACGTTTGTTGGCCGCCTTGCAGGATTTGAAGATACCGCTGCCATTGTTGCCGGCGTCGCCATGCTTCTCACCGGCCTGGTGCTGCTGGGCTTTGGCCTCAGATCCTGGCGCGGCTTTGCAATGCCCAATCGTTTTCTGCGCCCGGTCGGCAGGCTCATCTCTTCCCGCTCAGCCGCCAGCAAGTTTCTGCTCGGCCTTCTCATGGGCTTTCTTCCCTGCGGGCTCATCTATGCGGCGCTGATGAAGGCTATCGGAACCGCAACTCCGCTCGCGGGCGCTCTCACACTGCTCGCCTTCGGTCTCGGCACCAGTGTCGCGCTGGTCGCCGTCGGCCTTGGCTCCTCAGCCGCCACCCGCAAACTGGCCCGCTGGGGAACCACGCTCTCTGCCGTCACCGTACTCATTATGGGCACACTGCTCATCGTCCGCGGCGCAACAGCCGGCCCCGGCCCGCACTGCAACATGCCTAACATGGTCATGAAATAGAGGCACACACAATGGCAACGCCCGTACAATCCGGCTCGGCATCCAAGCCTGTCAAGGTTATCCTTCCCGGCACCCAGTACCATCGCGTGCGCAAGACGGTTCAACTGGTCTGCTTCATCATCTTTATTCTTCTGCCGCTCTTCAATATTGTGCGCTTTGACATTCCTCACGAGCGTTTCTACTTCTTCGGCGCCGAGCTGTGGATCAGCGAGTTCTCCATTATCTTTCTCGCCCTCATCTTTATCATGTTCTCAATTGCCGCCGTAGCCATGCTCTACGGGCGCATCTACTGCGGCTATCTCTGCCCCCAGATGATCTTCTCCGAGGCCGCCAACGCACTTGAGTCGTTCCTCACGCGCAAGGTGAACCGCAACCTCTCCGGCCTGAGTCCCCTTGCGCGAAAAGTCATCTCCATTGCTCTCTTCTCCGCTGTTCTGCTGCCAGCCGCGGTCTTTGTCAGCTTCGTCTTCATTTCGTTTTTTGTTCAGCCCATCGACCTGTTTCACCGGCTTCTTTCGCTCGATATCCGCACCTCGGGCGGCATCCTGGGCGCCAGCGTCACCCTTGTTACCCTGCTTGATTTTGCTTTCCTCCGCCAGCGCTTCTGCACCGCTATCTGCCCTTACGGCTACCTGCAGAACATGCTTGCCGACAGCAACACGCTCCTGGTCCACTTTCACGACGCCGAAGGCAAGTGCATTCACTGCGACAAGTGTGTCCGCGCCTGCCCCATGGGCATCGATATACGCAACTCTTCCCGCCAGCTTGAGTGCACCCACTGCGCCGAATGTATTGACGCCTGCTCGGGCATTCTTGGCAAGCTCGGCCGCCCGTCTCTCATCCAATATGCCTGGGGCGACGCCGGACACAACGCAATCGAAGAGCACAGCTGGTATCGCCGCATCGGCCTTCGCGACGGCAAGCGGGTGGTCGTCCTGCTGCTCATGCTGCTCTATGCCTCGGGACTCGCTATCGCCATCAGCCTGCGCCAGCCGGTGCTGGTCC
>Ga0364866_10113_pt2 | contig 56640 bp, 52 predicted proteins | sample ExccelAu500001D3_3_FD_206913 | JGI IMG/M metagenome (GOLD analysis project Ga0364866, IMG submission 206913) | Enriched cells from Trout Bog Lake Hypolimnion, Wisconsin, USA - BchlTB.Aug13.5000.01.D3 | ecosystem: Environmental > Aquatic > Freshwater > Lake > Hypolimnion/Profundal zone | place...
GCCGGCGAAACGCCAACCGCAGAAAGTCAGTCAACAATTGACTGGAGCCTACCCGGCGATCCTGTTGCATTGGGAACACGTCATCCATTAAGTATTGTACGCAATCAAATTGTTTCCATATTTAAAAGATTAGGGTTTGCTGTTGCAGAAGGTCCGGAGATTGAAGATGACTGGCACAATTTCGGCGCCATGAATTTACCTGAAGATCATCCGGCTCGTGATATGCAAGATACTTTTTACATCAATCAAGATCCTGCATGGTTGTTACGTACACACACCAGTAGTGTGCAGGCACGTGTGATGGAAACACAAAAACCACCAATTCGTGTGATTTGTCCGGGCAGAGTGTATCGTAATGAAACGATCAGCGCAAGAGCACATTGTTTTTTTCATCAGGTAGAAGGATTATACATTGATGAAAATGTAAGCTTCGCCGATCTGAAACAAACGCTTTATTTCTTTGTGCAGGAAATGTTTGGCAAGGATACAAAAGTTCGTTTTCGTCCTTCATACTTTCCGTTCACAGAACCCAGTGCGGAAATGGATATCAGTTGTTTGATCTGCGGCGGTGATGGTTGCAATGTTTGTAAACATACGGGCTGGGTAGAAATATTGGGAAGCGGAATGGTGCATCCGAAAGTGTTGGAGAATTTTGGAATCGATTCAAATAAATATACAGGCTTTGCATTTGGTATGGGTGTTGAAAGAATTTGTCAATTGAAATATCGTGTGAACGATCTGCGTTTGTATTCACAAAACGATGTGCGCTTTCTCAAACAATTTACAGGAGCATTGTAATCTTCATTTTATATCATCATTCCTGTTGAATGAATCGTTCAACACGAATTGTTGTTTCTGTGCTTATTGGCCTACCTTACAAGGCTTCATAAAACTATTAACACATTCAGCATGCTTGTCATCATCACATTTTTTTTGTGCCATTGGTTTCTTTCATTGTTCTTCCATTCATTCTTTCTGCATCGCTTTGCTTCTCATCAGATGTACACAACGAGCAAAAATTGGGAACGTACTTTTTATTTCACAACCTGGCTGGTACAAGGATCTTCTTATTTGGTGCCCAGAGCGTATGGCGTGATGCATCGCATGCATCATGTGTACAGCGATACAGAAAAAGATCCACACTCACCACATTTCTTTAAAGATGTGTATCAGATGATGCATCATACCATTGTTATTTTCCGAGGATTTTTAACGGGCAAAGATTTACCCGATGCACAATTCACAAAAGAGTATTTACCGGTTTGGGATACATTAGATAAGTTGGGGCATCATATTGCAACAAGAATATTCTTCGGCGCATTATACACTGCATTCTATTTTTACTTTGCACCGAATTACTGGTGGTTCCTGTTATTGCCGATACATTTTTTAATGGGACCGATCCAGGGTGCTGTTGTGAATTGGTGCGGACATAAATACGGCTACAGCAATTATAATAACGGCGATCATTCAAAAAACACAACACCATTCGGAGTGATACTGATGGGCGAATTATTTCAAAACAATCATCATTTTGCAAAAGATGATGCCAACTTTGCGAAGAAATGGTATGAGTTCGATATGACCTATCAGGTCATGAAGGGATTGCATTTTATCGGCATCATACAATTAAAACCATTGATCATCACGATTCCATCAACAATACCATAGCATCTTCTACATTTGTATTGTTCATTTTACTATTTGAATGCTACACAAAACAAAAGGCATCATTCTCCGCACTGTTAAATACGGTGAGACCAGCATCATCACAACCGTTTACACAGAGTTGTTTGGTGTGCAGCGTTATATTGTGAAAGGCGTTCGTCAATCATCCAAAATATCACAGGGCAAAGCCAATTTTTTTCAACCTGCCATGATGTTGGAAATGGAAGTATATCATAACGAACAAAAACAATTGCAATTCATCAAAGAATATCAATGCAGTTATTTGTACGAAAAAATTCTATTTGATGTTGTTAGAAATGCAGTTGCCATGTATGTGATAGAAATGCTGCAGCATAGCTTGAAACAACCCGAAGCTAATCCTGATTTATTTTATTTGATCGAAGGCACATTAAAAGAGATCGATAAGGGCAGTGAAACATTTGTTGCCAATCTTCCTTTGTATTTCACATTGCATTTAGGAAGTGAATTGGGTTTTCAGATACAAGGAATTTATTCGAAACATACGCCAGTATTGGACTTGCAACAAGGATTCTTTATTGATTCAATTCCATTACACCCTCATTATTTGATGAATGATGATGCTAGGATCACTTCACTGATACTGAATATTAAAAAATATAATGAACTGGATACTATTCTGCTCAACAGAAATACACGCCGCCAATTGTTAATGGCTTATCAACAATACATCACATTACATATTGCTGATTTTGGTGAAATGCGAAGTCTTGCCGTATTGCAGGAAGTGTTAAGCTAAACGACGTTTATCTCGTTTGCCGAATGATAAGAGTTGCACCAGTAAAAAACTGAAGATGAAACAAATAGCAAAGTCAATAGAGAGATTCAAAAATGAAAAATACCTGCCTGCCATTATTTGTTTATCAGGTTCTGTTGTAAAGAACACGAACGGCCAGCCAAATTTTGCTCCTACCAAATACGATGGTTGGAATTTAGAAACTGTAAAAGTATAAGCAGTAAAGAGAATTACTGAAACAAATGATGATCTGGAAACATTCTTAATCATAAAACGGGTTTTGCTGTTGATCCTTCGGCAATGTTTCCATCTTTCAATCCTTCTATTAAAACCACACCCGGTTTTTTCCCTTTTTCAAAACTACCCAACATGTTTTCCATTTGTAAGGCCTTTGCTCCGTTGATGGTTGCCCATTGAAGCAGTTCTGAAATCGGTACGGATGAAAAATGATGCCTTATTTTTTTTAACTCATCTAAAATACTGAGTCCCCAATTACTTGCTAAACTGTCTGTTCCGATAGTGATATTGATTTGTTGATTTCGTAACAGATCTACAGGGGGCAAAGCATTCTCGATGTAGGTATTAGCATTAACGCACAAACAGCAAAAAAATTGTTGTTGATTTTGTTTTGATAAAAATTTTATGAATTGCAGGTCATCTTCTTTTATGAATGTATTATGAACCAATAAAACATTTGCAGCACCATTAAATTTTAGAAGATAAGATTGCAAACTGCTTTTGCCCGTAGGTTTAAAAAAACTGTTATCGATCTTCATCATTTCGTACATTCTTGTGAAATCCCCGCTGCCATTGGTGAATAATGAATCTTCAAAATCTGTTTCCTGATTATGAATGGTGGTTGTCTTATTTTGAAAATAAGGCGCTATCAATTCCCATAATTCGTTGGAAACGGAATAAGGTGCATGCGGAGCGAGGGATAGTTTTGAGTCGGGAGTCCTGAGCTGCGAGAAAGCATCATAATATTCTTTGCTTTTATTAAAACGTAATGCTGCTATTTGCGGTAACCATCCGCTTACTTCAATAAAATTATAATACGCTAATCTTTGTTTTGATTTTTGCGGGATAGTAAGTGTGTTATTGCAAATATCTCCAACAGCAACAATGCCATTATTTATCATTTCATCTTCAGCCCTTGCAATGGCCTCAAATATTTCTTCTTCAGGGAAATGACGCTGAGTAACGATATTAAAAACAAAATCCACCAGCCCGGTCCTCTCAGGAATTAATCCCTTCATATGACTTAACTCCAAATGGCAATGACAATTAATAAAACCGGGGCTTAATAAGCCTTCGAAAGTTTGTATGTGATCTCCGGCATCTTTTGCATCAATGATTTCCTGAACAATCCCTTTTTCATCTGTAATTAATACATGATTACCGTCAAGGATTTCTATTCCGGTGAAAAGCTGGTCTGCTTTGAATTTTCGGTAGGGCAATTTTTTTATTTAAGTGGACGAAGTTCTGTGTTTTTATGATTGCCCAGAACTATTGAAATAGCTGAAGTGTGCAACCTGCTTTTGCCGGCAGGCAGGCGCAACCAAAGCCAAATAGCAGCAAAATCGCTTGTTTCATCAAACAAAAAAACAAACAAACAAATTTTTTATTGAAAATCAATCGATTACAAAGGTACGATGAAAAATACTTACTCAATTCCTTGGAAAATAAGTTGCACAGCAGCACCTTTGCCGTCCCGAAAAAATCGGGATATTTTAAGTTGAGGGGATAGCCTCAGCATCATTTAAACAAAATTATCATGAGTAAACTTCATTTCACAACCAAGCATGCAAATGCGGCTACCGTTAAGCACAACTGGTATGTTGTAGACGGTACTAATCAAACCGTGGGACGCATAGCTTCAAGGATCGCTTCTGTTCTTCGCGGTAAGAACAAAGCTTATTACACACCACACGTAGACTGCGGTGATTTTGTAATTGTAATTAATGCAGACAAAGTTGTTTTTACAGGCAATAAAGGCGAGCAAAAACAATACATTAACTATTCGGGTTATCCGGGTGGAAAAAAAGAAGAAGCTGCACAGGATTTGTTGAAAAGACGCCCAGAAGTAATTATGGAAAGAGCTGTAAAAGGCATGCTTCCTAAAAATCGTTTGGGCCGTAAAATGGTCAAGAAATTATTTGTGTATGCAGGTGCTGAACATCCGCATGGTGCACAACAGCCAAAAGAATTCAAATTTTAAACCATTGCTTTAGTTTAATACTAAAGCATCAAGCATAAAAAAATGGAAAAACAAAAAAATGCAGTTGGTCGCCGTAAAGAAGCCGTAACCCGTGTGTTCTTAAGCAAGGGTGAAGGAAAGATTACCGTGAACGACAAAGATTACAAAGCTTATTTCCCATTAGTGTATTTACAAAATCAGGTAGAAGCTCCTTTAAAATCTGCTGATGTGATTGGTAAATTCGATATCGTTATCAATGCGCAAGGTGGCGGATTAAAAGGTCAGGCCGAAGCAGCCAAACTGGGTATTGCCCGTGCATTGCTCGAAGTGAATCCTGAATTCCGTCCTGCATTAAAAGCAGCCGGTCAGTTAAAACGTGATCCACGTGGTGTTGAACGTAAGAAATTCGGTCATAAGAAAGCAAGAAGAAGCTTCCAGTTCAGCAAACGTTAATATGTTGGTTCACGGATCATGGTTTCTAACCATTTTCTACATGAACCATGATCAATGAACAATTTTTTAAGAAATAATATCAAATAAATACAATGGAAAATAACACTTCATTACAACAGCAACTTTTAGAAGCCGGTGTTCACTTTGGCCATCTGAAAAAGAAGTGGAATCCAAAGATGTTGCCTTACATCTTTGCTGAAAAGAAAGGTATTCATATCATCGATCTGAATAAGACCGTTGATCATTTACAGGAAGCTTCTGCTGCCATGAAGCAAATTGCAAAGAGCGGCAAGAAGATCATGTTTGTGGCTACAAAAAAACAAGCAAAAGAGATCGTTAGCGAATGTGCTAAACGTGTAAACATGCCTTATGCAACTGAACGTTGGTTGGGTGGTATGTTGACCAATTTCAACACCGTTCGTAAGAGCGTTAAGAAAATGCAGAGCATTGAAAAAATGCTGAACGACGGTAGTGCTGAAAGCCTTACCAAAAAAGAACGTTTGACATTAAGCCGCGATAAAGACAAAATGGAAAAAGTATTGGGCGGTATTTCCCAGATGGGCCGTCTCCCAACCGCTTTATTCTTAGTTGATATCGGAGTGGAACATATTGCATTGGCAGAAGCAAAACGTTTAGGCATCACCACTTTTGGTATGGTTGACACCAATTGCGATCCTAACAAAGTTGATTTTGCTATTCCTGCAAATGACGATGCAACAAAATCTATCGCGATCATCACCAACTTTATTGTTGCTGCAATTGCCGAAGGATTAGTTGAACGTCAGGCAAACAAGGAAGAAGAAGAATCACATGAAGATGCAAACGAATTAGAAGCAAAAGCACGTCGTCTCGAAGCCGAAGCACAAGCTGAAGGTGGTCGTGGTCGCAGAGGTCGCGGAAGCAATGATGCTCCTGCTGCTGGCGGTCCCGGCGGACAACCAAAGCGTCGTGTTCCAAATAACCGCAGACCAGCAGGTGGTGGCGGTGGTGGAAGATAATTAAAAAAGAAAGTCATTGGGTCATTAGTCATTCAGTGAACTGTTTGATTATTGACCCATCTTTTATTTCTTTATTCAACATCCTTGCGTCGCACACTTGTACAACATCTCTTCATTCATCATTTCATAATACTGAATGAACAATGCGGTAAATAATTTTGCTCGAAAGGACTTCCTTCAGAAAAAAGAAACATTCAAAAAATAATCTAATCAATATTTTTATATGAGTACAACAATAACAGCAGCCGACATCAATAAATTACGTCAGGCTACAGGTGCAGGAATGATGGATTGCCGTAAAGCATTAACAGAAACCAATGGCGATTTTGAAGCAGCGATTGATTGGTTGCGTAAACAAGGACAGAAAGTTGCCGCAAAACGCAGCGACCGTGATGCAAAAGAAGGTGTGATCATTGCACAAACAACAGCTGATCATAAAACAGGTTTTATCGTTACCATCAGTTGCGAAACTGATTTCGTTTCAAAGAATGCAGACTTCGTTGCATTTGCGCAGAGCATTGCTGATGCTGCAGTTGCAAACAATGTAAAATCTGTTGAGGAATTAAATGAAGTATCAGTAAATGGTGCTAAAGTTGCTGATCTGATCAATGATAAATTAGCAGCGATCGGTGAAAAAATTGGTATCAGTCGTTTCGAGAGGATCGAAGCTCCTTATATCGCGTCCTATATTCATGGCGCTCACCGTTTAGGTGTATTGGTTGCTATGAATCAAGAAGCTGCAGAAGCAGGAAAAGATGTTGCGATGCAGATCGCTGCATTGAATCCCGTTGCAGTGGATGCAGCAGCAGTTCCTGCTGAAGTAATAACAAGAGAAAGAGCCATCGTTACAGAACAAATTTCTGCCGATCCTAAAATGGCGGGCAAACCTGCAGAAATGATTGCAAAGATCGCTGACGGCAAAATGAATGCTTTCTTTAAAGAACAAACTTTATTGGCACAGGCATTTGTAAAAGACGGAAGTAAAACCGTTGCAGATCATTTAAAGAGCGTGAATGCTGACCTGAAAGTGATCGAATTTAAAAGAGTTGCTTTAGGATAATAGAAGCACTAAAACATAAAAAAAAGAGGAATGATTTTTCATTCCTCTTTTTTCGTTTTGGCAACTCATCAAAAATTAAGGTTATTTGCACTTGAATTAATTTTATTATCATGCTCCCTAAGTTTAAAAGAGTCCTTCTCAAATTATCCGGCGAAGCGTTATTAGGTGATCAAAGAAACGGCGATCCCTTCAATCCAAAGATCATCGAACAATATGCACACGATATCAAATTAGTAACAGACCTTGGTGTTCAAGTTGCAATTGTAATTGGCGGCGGAAATATTTATCGCGGTATGAATGAGGCAGAGAGTGGTATTGAAAGGGCGCATGGTGATTATATGGGAATGTTGGCAACCGTAATTAATGCAATGGCCATGCAGGCCATGTTGGAAAGAATCGGAGTCTATACGCGTTTGCAAAGTGCCATCAATATGGAACAGGTTGCAGAACCGTATATCCGTCGTAAAGCGTTGCGTCATTTAGAAAAGGGAAGGGTGGTTATTTTTGGAGCAGGTACGGGAAACCCTTATTTCACAACCGATACAGCCGGTTCTTTAAGGGCCATTGAAATGAAAGCAGATGTTATTTTAAAAGGAACCAGAGTGGATGGTGTGTATGATGCCGATCCTGAAAAAGAACCAAATGCAAAACGGTTTCAAAAAGTAAGCTATGAGGAATGTATCAGCAAGAATTTAAAAGTGATGGATATGACAGCGTTTACTTTGTGCAGGGAAAATAAATTACCTATCATTGTTTTTAATATGAATACGCCCGGAAATTTATTAAAAGTAGTGGAAGGAATGGATGTGGGCACTTTGGTTAGCTAATTCATCCGTCCGTATAATTTTTTTTGATGTTAAAACAGCATCGGTAACTTCATCAGTATGAAAAGAGTTTTAATTTTCTTTTTCCTGTTTGCTCAAACTATTTGTTATTCTCAAAAAAGATTAACGCTTTCCGATGCGGTAAATATTGCCTTAAAAAACAGTCCGGGTATCCAAATTGCTAAAAACAATGTGAGTATAAGCACACTGTATAATGATTACGGTATTGCAGGCGGATTGCCATCTGTTATCTTATCCGGAACGGGTAAAGAACAAAGCACAAACGTTAAGCAGGAATTAAGTACAGGGCAGTTAATAGAAAGAAACGGTGCAAACAGTAATTCTGCCGTAACAAGTGTGGATGCAATCATGCCCATTTATGCAGGCGGCAGAATTGTTGATGAGAAGAAAAGATTAGAGCAGGTTCAGCAACAATCTGAGCAACAATTAACCTCAAGAGGATTGGTGATTGCTTCCAATGTAATGTTGAAATACTATGATATTGTAAGGCAACAGAGTTATGCCAAAACATTATTACAATCCATTGATGTTTCTCAGCAAAAGCTCAATATTGTAAAAGCACAAAGAGAAGTTGGTCTATCCAATAATGCAGATCTTTTTCAATCGCAATTAGATCTGAATGCACAGAAGCAGGCATTGGAATCTCAGCTCCTGATCATCGATCAGGGAAAAACAGATCTGCTCGCATTGCTTACATTGAAAACAGATTCTGTTATTTTTATTGAAGACACCATTATCATTAATAAAGAATTGAAATTAGATTCTGTTCTTTCAAACTTGTATATAAATCCCGATGTTATTGCTGCAGACAAACAAATACGGATCAATGAATTGTTGCAATCTGAAATGGATGCACAGCGTTATCCTTCCGTTAATGCGATCGGCGGTTACAGTTACAGCCGTACACAAAGCGCCGCAGGAAGTACTTTATTCAACCAGAACCTGGGCCCTTATGTTGGTATTAACTTTAGTTTCCCCATCTATAACGGATCGATTTACAAAAAGCAATATCAAGTATCTTCTATCAATACAAATAATGCAAAACTGGTAAAAGACACGCTGGTGATCGGTTATACAGCATTGGCCGTTAAAACCTTTCAATCTTATATTTCCAATTTAAGGCAGTTGGAGACACAGCAAAAAAATTATGATCTGTCTATTCAGTTATTAGATTTGGTGATAAAACGTTTTCAGGTAAGACAGGCTACTATCATTGATGTTAAAGAAGCACAGCAAACATTTGAGAATGCGGCAAACGCTTTGGTAAATATCAGCTATGCAGCAAAGGCATCTGAAATACAATTGCGAAAATTGGCAAACAGATTGGTGTTTTAAATTCCCCTGTATTTTTTAAGTTGAGATTACTTTAACTTCAACTCATGCAAATTCATTCTAAATTACCGGAGGTGGGAACCACTATTTTTACAGTGATGAGTTCTCTTGCTGTTGAACACAATGCTGTTAATTTAGGGCAGGGTTTTCCTGATTTCATGATGAACGAAGATTTGATTGCTTTGGTGAATGATGCGATGAAGAAAGGATTCAATCAATATGTTCACATGAATGGTTTGCCTTTGTTGCGAGAAAGATTGGCAGAAAAAGTTGAAAAATTATATCAAACAAAAATTAATTACGATACACAAATCACCGTTACGCCGGGCGGTACTTATGCGATTTTCACAGCATTGACAACAGTTTTACAACCGGGAGATGAAGTAATTGTTTTTGAACCCGCTTACGATAGTTATATCCCCAACATTGAAATTAATGGAGCGAAGCCTGTTTTGATCTCTTTGCAATATCCTGATTATTCCATTCCATGGGAAGAAGTAAAAGCGAAAGTGAATGAGCGGACAAGAATGATCATGATCAATTCGCCACACAATCCAACAGGCGCCGTGTTGAATGAAAATGATATTATTCAACTAAGAAATATTGTTGCCGATACCAATATCATTATTCTGAGTGACGAAGTGTATGAGCATTTGATTTTTGATGATATACAACATCAAAGTATTTTACGTTATCCCGATTTATTGGAAAGAAGTTTTGTTTGTTTCTCTTTTGGAAAAACGTATCACTGCACCGGATGGAAATTAGGATACTGCATCTCTTCTGCAGAGATGATGAAAGAGTACAGAAAAGTTCATCAATTCAATTGCTTTACCTGCGATACGCCAAAACAAGTTGCATTAGCTGAATACATAAAAAACAAAGAAGCTTATTTATCACTTGGATCATTCATTCAAAAGAAAAGAGATTTTTTTCGTGAGTTGATGAAAATCACACCATTCAAGCTTATCCCATCGCACGGCAGTTATTTCGAATGTTACAGTTACAGTCATTTTTCAAATGAAGACGATAAAACATTGGCCATTCGATTAACAAAAGAATATGGCATTGCTACCATTCCTGTTTCGGCTTTTTATAAACACGCAATCGATAATAAAGTATTGCGTTTTTGTTTTGCTAAGAAAGAGGGAACATTGGAAAAAGCAGTTGCTAAACTGAAACATTTACACTAATTAATTACGTCAATCATTCAAAAAAACGGCAGCCTTAAAAAAGGCCGCCGAGCATTTGAAATCCGTCCGATTGCTTGAACTTGGGGGATTTTGCTTAACACTAAACGAAAAAACTTTTATTTCTTCAACTCATTGATCTGAACTTTCGGAACCAATTGATTCGTTACTTTCTGTACAATAATTTCTTTTGCAACATTAAATGATGCAGAAGATCTGATATCTGATGAAGAAGCACCAATTTTTACGGAATACTTTCCTGCTTCTGCAAGCCATGATGCAGCTTTTGTGTCGTAAGATGCAAGATCAGCTGCACTTACGGTAAATGTTATTGTTTGAGATTCTCCGGCTTTCAGCAAATTTGTTTTTGCAAATGATCTTAATTCTTCATTTGGTTTATCCAATGTTTTACCCGGAGCAGTTACATATAATTGAACCACTTCTTTACCTGCAACTTTACCTGCATTGGTAATGGTTACTGTTGCAGAGATCTTTCCATTAAGATCAGCAGCACTCAATTTTACATTACTGTATTTGAAATTAGTGTATGATAACCCATAACCAAATTCGTAAGATGTTTTTACATGGAATGTATTGTAATAACGATAACCCACATAAATACCTTCTTCATAAATTACTTCAGCAGGAACACCACCAAAGAAATTTGATTTTCTGTTTGGATCAGGATTTAATTCTCTGCCCGGGAAATTTTTAGCAGAAGGAACATCGGCATACACAACAGGGAATGTGGTTGCTAATTTCCCGGATGGATTTACTTTTCCGCTTAATACATCAGCAATGGCATTACCTGCTTCCATACCCGGTTGCCATGCTAATAAAATGGCATCAGGATTTTCTTTCCAGCTCGCAGTTTCAATCACACCGCCGATATTTAAAACAATAATTACTTTTTTTCCTTTCGCATGAAAAGCCTCACTAACCGATTTGATCAATTCTTTTTCAACGGGTGATAAATTAAAATCATTATCAACCTGTCTGTCAGCACCCTCACCGGCATTTCTTCCGATGGTGATGATGGCTGCATCTGTTGCATTTGCTTCTTTCTGCAAAAGATCGGCAGGTAGATTTTGTTCAGGAACCGGAGGAACCAATTCGAAGAAGAATTTTGGTTTTGGTCTTTTTGCCTTTGCATCGGCAATATAAGTTTCATACACACTCTTCAATTCTTTCTCAACTGTATAGCCTGCATTAGCTAAACCTTTTAATAATGAAACTGAATATGCTTTGTTCACATCACCGCTTCCTGTACCACCGGCAATAATATCATAAGAAGTATTTCCGAATACAGCTAAGGTTTTTACTGATTGCAAAGGCAATGCAGCATTATTATTTTTTAATAAGATCATTCCTTCTGTTGCAGCGGCACGCGAAAGATTTGCATGCTGCACCAGATCGGGTTTATCAGAATTTTTATATCCTTTGTATGAAGGCGATTCTAAAATATAATTCAAAACACGTTCAACATTTTCATTTAAGATCTTTTCATCCAGTATGCCGCTTTGTACTGCATCAACTATTGTTTTTGTTTGCACAGCTGTGCCCGGCATTAACAGATCATTTCCTGCTTTCATTTGTGCAACAGGATCTTTTCCGCCAAACCAATCAGTCATCACCAATCCTTTAAAACCCCATTCTTTCCTTAAAATATCAGTTAATAAATCATGACTTTCAGAAGTGTAGGTTCCATTGATATAATTGTATGAAGACATCACCGTCCATGGCTGCGATTTTTTTACAGCGATCTCAAATCCTTTCAAATAAATTTCCCTTAGAGCTCTTTCACTTGCAATTGTATTGACAGAGTTTCTGTTGGTTTCCTGATTATTTCCCGCAAAGTGTTTGATGGAAGTGCCTACCCCATTGGATTCTATTCCATTCACAATAGCAGCAGTTATGTTTCCTGCAACAACAGGATCTTCAGAATAATATTCAAAATTTCTTCCACCCAATGGATTGCGATGGATATTTAAAGCCGGCCCTAATATTACATCAATGCCATATTCTTTTATTTCATTACCAAATGAAACCCCAACTTTTTTTACTAAAGCAGTGTCCCATGTTGATGCCAATAGGGTACCAACAGGCCAAGCTGTAGCGTAATAAGTTTTTGAGGAATCATTATTTCTGATAGGCGAAATTCTTACACCTGCCGGTCCGTCAGAAACAGTTGTGATGGGAATTCCGAACTGACTGAAACTATGTGTTCTTCCTGCGGCACCGGGAACTTTTTCAGGAATATTTTTATCATCTGCATCCGGCGGAGGGAGTAAATTATTCAATGCAGCACTTGCGCTATCACTTTTCTTTTTATCATTGTTGGCAGTTGGTCCGGACAGGATCATTCCCATTCCGGTTACCAATTTTGCTTTTTGTTCAACCGACATAGCTGCTATCACTTGCTTCACATTTGTTTTGTTCAATTGCGGAAGCGTTTGTTTTGTTACCTGCGACAGTAATGCAACAGGAATCGCAAATACCAAAAGAATAAACAGTACATTTTTCATTTGACAATTTTTAAGTGTTAATGGCTGTTGAATTGAGCAATCGTTCAGCCTATTGTTTAAGCAACAAAGTTCTGTTTTCTCAGTACAGAACAATTTGATTATTGTCAAAAAAGATCAATGCTGTGAGCGGATACGGCTCAATGTTTCCTGTGTAATACCGAGAAAAGAGGCGATATAAGAGAGCGGAACCCTTTGTACAATGAAAGGATAATTAGTTAAAAGTTTTTCATAGCGCTGTTGTGCTGTTTCGAATTGAATTGAATCCATTCGGTATTGCGAGAGAATAAGAGAGCCTGTAATGGCTTTGCGAAACCACCTTTCAATATCATGGTATCGATCGCACAAAGCCATTAATGTATCGTGATGAATGCCCATCACTTCCGAAGCTTCAATTGTTTGAATGATCAGGTTACTTGGTTTTTGTTCAAAAAAACTGATAATGGAAAAAAAGAATTCATTATCCAATGCCAGCCATTCGGTGATCTCTTTTCCATTCTTAAAATAATAAATTCGTGCAATACCCTTTTTGATATAAAACAAGTGATGCGCAATTGCATTTTCACGAACCAAGAAATGATCTTTGGGAACAGACCATGATTCCCAGGCATTGAGCAATGCGTTTCTGCTTTCAGGCGAAAGCGAACCGATCGAATCTATTCTTTTATTAAAAATTTCCAAAGCCTGAATCTTAGGCAGTTAAGGTAGCAATAAAAACGATTATTCTTAGCAATGCATTATTTCAAAATAAAAACAACGTTTACAGAACTGCTGATCTTTATTTTTTCAAAATCAATATTGGCGGGTTCCATTTCAGCATCTGCAAGCGGTGCAGCTTTCATTAATATGCCCGAATTTCTAGGTTGCGGTGTATATCCGTTATCATAGTCAACAATATGAATAGCAATACCAATAGTTTGATTTAAAGGCTTTACCAATGCCCATGCTTTTTGTTTTGCATTTTCAACAGCTTTACTTCTTATTTCATTTTTTATCTTTTCAAGATCGGAATGATCAACCCTGTCAATCGAAGTATTTGAAATTCCCAATGCTTCCAAAGAAACAAAAACACGACTTACCGTTTTTGCATCACCCACTTTTAATTGATATTCCTTGCTCGTTAAAATATCCGTCTTCTTTAAAAGATATGATTTGAAATTATTCGACATGTCGCTCACCACTAAATCTTTTTCAGTGTTGATGCTGAGTTTCTTTAATGCATCGATCATATTTCTTTCCAATTCTTCAACCGATACTTTTCCTTTGTTATCTTTTTCCGAGATAATAATTTTAATATAGATCTCATTCGGCGTAAGCAAAGAATCATAACGTCCATTTACTTCAACAATGGGTTGATCCAGATAATTTTTTGATTGAGCCTGAATTGTTGTAATGAATAATAAAGCGAATACAGCTGTAAGAAACTTTTTCATGATTATTTTTTAGAATTACATAATGCAAATAAGATGCAGTAAAACTTTTATTGCATAATTGTAAATGTTAAAATGCGCTTACCATTGATTATCGCCATCGATCAATCTTCCCAAACCACCGAGAACACTTCCTTCTTCTCTGTTTGAAACAGTTGCATAACGTAATATTCTTCCTGCCAGGCGACTGATAGGCAAGCTTTGGATCCATACAGTTCCCGGTCCTGTTAATGTTGCAAAGAAAACACCCTCACCGCCAAACAAGGTATTTTTTATGCCGCCGATAAATTGAATATCGTAAGTAACAGTTGCAGTAAAACCAACAATACAGCCGGTGTCAATTTTTAATAATTCACCTGCTTGTAATTCTTTTTGCTGCACATAACCACTGGCGTGCATGAAAGCCATTCCGTCGCCCTCCAATCTTTCCATAATAAAACCTTCGCCACCGAACAAACCTGTTCCTAATTTTCTCTGGAATTCAATACCGATGCTTACACCCTTTGCTGCGCAGAGAAATGCATCTTTCTGACAAATGATTCTGTTGCCGAGTTGTTGCAGATTGAGCGGAATTATTTTTCCCGGATAGGGTGATGCAAAGCTTACATGTTTTTTTCCAACACTGATATTGGTGAAAGCTGTCATAAACATATTTTCACCAACCAACACTCTTTTGCCTGCATTCATTAGTTTTCCTAATAAACCACCACTATTGTTTTGATTGCTTCCATCACCAAACATGGTTTCCATGGCAATGCCATCATCCATCATCATAAAGGCACCGGGCTCCGCAATTGCTGTTTCATTTGGATCGAGTTCCACTTCAACATACTGCATTTCTTCGCCGATGATGCGATAATCTATTTCGTGATTTTGTATCATGCTGTTATTTTTTGAAGGACAAAAATATTATTTGTAAAAACAAACGAGCCACTCTTTTTGAAGAGCGGCCCGTTTTCATTATAACCAAAACCAACTACCAACTTTATTTAAAACCAACTGCCAATGAATGCATCACTTACGTGTTGGTCTTCTAATCTTTTTGCTCTGCGTTTTCTTTGAATGCGATGACGAATCAATGCAGCAACCATTAACGGTAAAAATAGAATGGTCAATGGAGGAATGCCCAACATACTGATCCATGTGCCCCCAAACATTTTACGCATGGGTCTTCTTAAACGTTCTGCGATTAAATACATGGAAGGAACAATAATCAATGTCATAAAGAATGCGAAAGCCAATCCAAAAATGATGGTCCAGCTTAATGGTTTCCAGAATGCAACGCTATCCCCGCCAAAGAAAATATGCGGATTGAGATTGGAGAACAATGAAATGAAGTTTATATTGAAACCAACTGCAATCGGAATAAAGCCTAAGATCGCAGCCAATGCAGTTAGCATTACAGGAATGATACGTGTTTTACCTGCTGCGATCACCGCTTCTCTTGTTTTCATTCCGCGTGCCCTTAGTTCATCTGCAAATTCAATTACCAAAATCCCGTTCTTCACTACAATGCCCGCCAACCCTACAATACCGAGACCGGTCATTAAAACAGATACTTCCATTCCGGTTAAAGAGAATCCAAGCAACACACCGATTACACTAAAAATAATTTCAGTTAAAATGATGACTGATTTACTTACACTGTTAAATTGAATAACTAATGTGATCAGGATTAATCCCAATGCGATCACCAATGCTTTTGCAAGGAATGCACCTGTTTCTGCCTGTTGTTCGCCTTCACCCGTTTGTTTAATAGTAACACCATCAGGTACTTTTTTGAAGTCGCCGATATATTTGGCCAATACCAAATTTACACCGGTGGCGTTATAACCTTTGGATGTTAATACATTTGAGCGGAGTGTGATCTGCCGTTTCTGATTTTTTCTTTTCACACTTCCCAATGTTGAAGTTGGTTCTACTTTCACCAATGCACTGATAGGAACATTTTTAACTGCACCGCCCGATGCCATATCTCTGAAAGAGATACGCATGTTTAACAGATCAATTAAACTTTTACGCTGCAATTCATTGTTGCGTAACTGAATTTTATATTCATCTTTCCCTTCTTTTATTTTGGATACTTCTTTTCCGAATAATGCAGTTCTGATTTGCTGACCGATCTGCCCGGATGAAACACCTTCAATCAATGCTCTGTTTCTGTCAACAGTTAAAGTGATTTCAGGATTCTTCAAATCAATATCCATTTTCAATTCTTCAACACCCGGCACCTGAATGGAATCAAGATAAATTTTCAGGGACGATGCTGTTTTAATCAGATCATCAAAATCTTCACTTGCAATTTCAATATTAACAGGAGGGTCTGTTGGTGGCCCGCCGCCTTCCTGGTCCACACTGATCTCTGCACCCGGAATACCTTTCATTACGGCACGAATTTTATCTAAAAACGGTTTTGTAGAAACGCCATGCCTTTTTTCATACTCAACAAATGAAACCTGTATTCTTCCCAATTCGCTTCTTGTACTTCTGTCGCCGCTTGTTGGATCACTTGCACCAACGGCAATATTGCTGATCACACTTTCAACAATAGGATTTGTTTTGCCGTTTTCAATATCCAATACTTTATCTACTCTGGTTTCTAAAACTTTTGTAACAGAATCGGTATAGATAACATTGGTACCAACCGGCAATTTTAAGTAAACATAAATTTGATTAGGATCCGCCTTCGGAAAAAATACAACACCCACTCTTTGTGTTGAAACAGATATTACGAATACAATAACTGAAAGGATTAATAATCCGATAGTGCCTAATAATAAATGAACGGGCCTCCATCCTTTTAATGCCCAGCGCAGTAAAGTTTCATAATGCCCCATGATCCATGGCAATGCATGATTTTGAAAATAATGAATAGCATGATCCAATACATAACGATTCAATATTACCAGCAACATAAAGAAGAGCAATAAATTACCCCAAAAAGTGGCACCGAGTAAATCGAATAAAACGCCAAGAATAACGGCAACCCAGAATCCCGGTCTTTTAAAGATGAGGCTTTTGGGCTCTTTAATTTCTTCATCATCTGCATGATTCATAAAGTCAACTGCAAATACGGGATTCATAATAAATGCAACCACTAACGATGCTGCTAAAGTAAAAATCAGCATAGTGGGCAAATAGACCATGAATTTACCGATGATACCTGGCCAGAATAATAAAGGAAAGAATGGAGCTAATGTAGTAAGTGTTCCTGCTAACACGGGCACGAAAACCTCTCCTGCAGCCATTCTTGCCGAAATTGCAATAGGAATTTTTCCTTTACCCAGTATAAAAATACGATGCGTGTTTTCAATTACCACGATCGCATCATCCACTATAATTCCCAAACCGAATAATAATGCAAAAAGTACAATAAAGTTTAAAGTAACATGTGTGCCCACTATTAAATCAGCACCGGGTAAAAACACAAACGCCACAAACATGCTGAGCGGAACGGATAATGCCACAAAGAATGCATTCACTACTCCCATAAAGAACATCAGCACGATCAATACTAAAATAAAACCGATGACAATTGAGTTAACAAGATCGTTGAATGAGGATCTTGTTTTAATACTTTGATCTCCGGTAATAACTGCTTTTAAATCTTTGGGAAATAAAACACCTTTCGATTCTTCCACTACTTTTTTAACACCATCGCTTGTTTCAATTAAGTTTTCACCACTTCTTTTAATGATGTTAAGCGTTACTACATTCTTTCCGTCTAAGCGAGCAAAACTTTCTTTTTCTTTAGTGGTATCTTTTACTGATGCGATATCTTTTAAATAAACAGGAGCTCCTGTTTGATTGCGGACAACGATCTTCTCGATATCGTAAGCTGTTTTTAACTGACCTTTTAATTGAAGATTGCGTTTCATGTTTCCAACATCCAACAAGCCACCGGATATATCTAAATTCTCACGTTGTACTGCATTGCTGATATCATCAAAAGTTACACCTGAACTTTGCATTCTGTAATTGTCAACATTGATTTGAAATTCACGTTCAGGTGCGCCAACAATATCAACACGGTTTATCTGCGGAAGGTCTTCTAATTTATCTTTCAGGTCATCTGCATATTTTTTTAAACGCTGCAGATCATAATCACCACTTAAGTTTACATACATAATGGGTTGTTCACTGAAACTTACTTCCAGAACAGTTGGTTCCTGCGTAAGATCTGTTGGTAAATCCTGTTTTGATTTATCTACTGCATCTTTTACTTTTTGTAATGCCACATCTGTTTTTACATCTGTATCGAACTCAACAATAATAGCTGAATAATCCTGCTGAGAGGTGCTGGTAAATTTTTTAATCTTAGCACCGGTTATTCCTTTGATCTGTTTTTCGATAGGCCTTGTAACGAGGTTCTCGATATCTTTCGGTGAATTACCGACATATATGGTAGAAACATATATAGTTGGAATAACAATATCCGGGAATTGTTCTTTGGGCAATGTTACAAATTGAAAAATACCTGCCAAGCTCACAAATAACATGATCAGGTAGATCGATGTTTTGTTTTTAATGCTCCATGAGGTTGGTGCAAACTCTTTAAACTTATCAGTTATGTTTTGTAATACACTCATACAATTAGATTTGGTTTTTCGTGAATGATTATTTTAATGTTTTCACGAAATTTATTTTGTATCTGTTGTTATCAACTGGCCATCATATAAACTTTGATACCCATCGGTAATAATCAGATCGTTCACCGCCAGACCGGTTTTTATTTCCTGCGTATCGGCATATAATTCACCTACCGTCACTTGTTTTTTTCTGGCGATCAGCCTGCCGTTTTCTTTAACAGCAACCATTACAAACTTTCCTTTGTCATCTGTTTGAACAGTATTTAAAGGAGCCGTAATTGCATTGGGGGATGAGTAATCCATAATTTGTACCATTGCCACCTGATTGGGATAAAATGCACTGTTGGCAGGTATTTTAGCTTCTGCAAAAAAGCTTCTGCTGTTGGCATCAATTAATTTCCCGGCAACAGTAATTACTGCATCTATCGATTTATTGATATCGGGTAATGTTACTTTAATATGTGTTCCTACTTTTACTTTGCCCAAATAATTTTCCGGGATCTGAGTGGTTATTTTAAGATCGTTTGTATTAACAATTTTTATTTGTCCGGCACCGTTAAAAAATTCACCCACTCTGATGTTCACATCATCGGCAACACCGTCAACATCTGCATAGATATTGGTAAAATTCAGTTGTTCCTGTGCAATCTTTACCTGCTCATCAGTTGCTTTAATTTGATTGGATATATTCTCGGCATTGTTTTTTGCCGTAATTAATTGAACTTCTGTCCCGATATTTTCGGCCCATAAGTTCTTTTGCTTTTCATACAGCGTATTGGCAAAATCCAATTGTGTTTTTAATGATTGCATATTTTTTTGAACATACTGCAGATTGCGCATGGCAATCGTATTATCCAGCTTTAATAAGAGCTTACCTTTTTGAACAATATCACCTTTCTTTACAAACAATTCTTTTACCTGTCCTCCGCCTGCACGGGGTGTTACATAAGAAATATTTACTGCTTCAACCTTTCCCTGCAGATCGATATAATGTGTAAACGTTGCAGGAGCAACCGCTGTAACTGCAACTAATTTAGCTTTTTCATTTTTTACGGCAGATGTATCCAGCTTGGCTATTTCTTTTTCAAGTGCAGCAATATCTGCATCTGTTTTTGATTGAAGTTTTTTTAATTCTTCAAGCTTTGTTTTTTTCTGTGTTAACTCAATATTGGAATCATTTTTTCCGCCGCAGGATGCAAGCGAAACAAATATTGCCATTAATAAAATCTGCGCTGTCTTTTGCATAAAATTCAGTTTATATTTTGGTGTTATGTTTATTGTAATTTTCCGATCGCTTTGTAATAATCAACTTTAGCAACCACTGCATCGTAAGTGGCGCTTATATAATTTGTTTGTGCAGCGATCAGGTCTGTTTGAGCAGTGCTGATCTCTGTATTGGAACCTGTTCCGGCTTCGAATTTCTTTTTGGTTTGGTTGTAAACCGATTCTGCCAATTCCATATTTTTCTTTTGATTATCCATGGTTACGATGGCAGACCTGAACCTGATCTTTGCCTGTTCCACATCATTGTCAATAGAAAGTTTAAGGTTATCGATATTGTTGACTGTTTGCTGTAATTCAAATCTTGATTGCTTCACTTTTGAATCTTTATAAAAACCATCAAAGATGGGAATAGCAATATTCAATGCGAGATAAGAAGTGGTATACCAATCACCGGGACCAAAAAAATCAAATGTGTTGCGTTGTGCATTTTTATTGTACGATCCGGTTAATGACAATGTTGGATAATAAGAAAGCTGATACCTCTTGATATTATAATCATTCAGTTTTTTTACAATATTCAGGTATTGAAATTCTTTTCTCTGATTGTAATCATATACCGTATCTGCCAAACCGTTTTTAATTTGTTCTTCGGTTATTTTGTCTGTTAATACAAGTTCATCTTTTACGGGCATTCCCAACAATGTTTTTAAGCCGAGATAACCGATCTCAATATTGTTGAGTGTTTTTAATTTTTCTGTCTGCTGGTTCGATAGCTGTACAGAAAGTTTATCAACATCCAATTTTTCTGCAAATCCGTTTTTATATAATTCTTTTGTATCGTGCAATAATTTTTCTATGCGTGCAATGTTTGCATCAAGAATTTCAACCTGTGTTTTACTCACCACCAATTGATAGTAGACCTTATAAATATTCACTTTGATATTCTCTTCGGTTACTTCAGCATTCTTTTTTTGATATTCAATGGATGTAGCCCTTGCTTGCAAGCCCACAAATACCTGTCCGTCAAAAAGTACCTGCTGCAGTTGTAAACCCGCATTGGCATTGAACTTTGTTCCAAACTGAACAGGGATATAAGTACCGGCAGGCTGACCGAAAATTTGCCCCGGTATCAATGAAGTGGGGATGTCTATATAATTTGTTACACCGGTATTTGCAGAAACAGTAGGCAGCGCCATAGCGGTTACGCCACGATTGATCTGCTGTTGAATTTGCACACCTACCAAAGCATTTTTAACCTGCGCATTATTTTTTGAAGCATACTCTACACATTGCTGAATGCTGAATGCGTGTTTTGCCTGTTCATTTTGTGCATCTGCAAATGAAACGATCAGCAAACTCATCAACCAAATAATATTCTTTTGAATTTTTATCATACACTAAGCATTTTATGTCTTTGTAATTTATATTTCTGAATCAATTTTTGTCCTTTTGCAGTAGTAACACCGTATAAAAAATTATCTGTCACTTCATCCAAAATTTGTGACAAGCTGTGATGACCGGGCGGAAATAATTCGGGATTAAAGATCAGGAATGTACTTGCCAGCCTGAATCTTGCAAGAATATCAGGTTTTATCTCTTCTCGGTATAATCCCTCTGTGATACCCCTTTCCAGATTGTTTTTAATGATCGCATACATGAACTTATTCTTATGATCGTTGAATTTTTTAAATGCCTTTGGGTGGTATTTCTCCAGATCAAAGATCAATGAAGGGTTCATGTGTGTCAGCATTTCCTGTAACATATCAACAGCAATGAAAATTTCATGTACCGCATTTTCACATACTTGCTGTTGTAAGCTGCATTGATTTTCATTACGTGTTATTTCAATGCCCACAACGCCTTCAACCAAAGCATCTTTATCGGAATAATATTGATAGATTGTTTTTTTGGAAATACCCAGATGTGCGGCAATCTCGTCCATGCTCACACTTCTTACGCCGTAGCGCATAAAAAGTTCATGACTCTTATGTAAAATCCTTTGCTCCATATTTCAGTTTAAAAGGAGGGCAAAACTATGGAAACTTTTTTTGTAACCAAAGTTTCCGACAATTTTTTTATTAATTTATTGTTAAGCGGTTATTATTTGTGATGAATGATATGCGACTAATTGCTGTCACAAAGGAATAATTAGACATAAATTCTTCAACCATTGCTTTTTCTCAATTACTTTATCGTAAACTTTGCAATATGGACAAAAAGCAGGCAAGTCATGCATTTCGGATTTTACTCGGAAAAGTATTGCAGTACTTTTTGCAGGGATTGGTGGTTTTGGCGCCCATCGGGATCACCATCTGGGTGGTATTGGCATTGTTTAATTTTGTGGATGATATTTTGCCCAATATCCTTCATGTTTTTTTGCCCGATCTGATGCAAAAAGACGCAGATGGTAATTTGAAAAAAATACCCGGACTTGGTTTTGCTGTGGTGATCGTGATCGTTTTATTAGTGGGAAGGATCTCTTCTTCCTTCATCTTCTCTAAATTGGTAAATGCATTTGATTCTGTATTGGAACAAACACCGGGCATTAAATTCATTTATTCATCTGTAAAAGATTTCTTTGAAGCTTTCGCCGGCAATAAAAAGAAATTTGATAAACCTGTTTTGGTAAATGTAGATACTACCAATGTTTGGCGAGTAGGCTTCATCACACAAAAAAACGCAGATAATTTTGAAGTGATAGATCATGTGGTTGTTTATGTACCGCATTCCTATGCCATCAGCGGCATTACTTATATTGTTCCTCGGCAAAATGTACGTATCCTCAATAATATCAGTGCTGCTGATGCCATGAAATTTGCAGTTAGCGGCGGCGTTACCGATGTAAGTGAATAAACAGCATCTTAACAAGACCGTTCTTTTCATTTTATTTATCTTGCGGCTTCAGAACAAACAATGAAAAAACATAATTTTAATTCAGGGCCATCTATTCTTCCACAGGAAGTATTGGCAAAAGCAGCCCGTGCTGTTCTTGATTTTAACGGTATCGGTTTATCTATTTTAGAGATCGGTCACCGTTCCACCTGGTTTGTCGAAGTAATAGAAGAAGCCAGAAGTTTAGTAAAGGAACTAATGCAGCTTAGCGCTGAGCATGAAGTATTGTTCTTGCATGGCGGCGCCACCACACAATTCATGCAGGTTCCGATGAATTTGTTGGATACTGGAGAAACTGCAGCTTATTGCGATAATGGTATTTGGGGAAGCAAAGCAGCGGCAGAAGCATCTCTTTTCGGAAATGTGCAGGTAGTGGCTTCATCAAAAGATAAAAATCACACTTATATTAATAAGGGATTTGATATTCCCGCAAACAGTAGATACTTACATCTTACTACCAACAATACAGTGGAAGGAACACAATGGCATAGCTTTCCGGTAACAGATGTTCCTTTAGTGGCAGACATGAGCAGTGATATTTTCAGCAGACCGATGAACTTTAATCAGTTCTCTCTTATTTATGCAGGGGCACAAAAAAACATGGGCGCTGCCGGTGTAAATTTATTGGTAGTGAAAAAAAGTTTATTGGGAAAGATCAAACGCCCCATTCCTGCTATCATGGATTACAGAAAACATATTGATGCAAATTCTTTATTGAATACACCACCCGTATTTGCTGTGTATGTTGCATTACTCACATTGCGCTGGATAAAAAAAGAAGGTGGCCTGAAAGAAATGGAAAGAAGAAGTATCGAAAAAGCAAATCTGTTGTATGCAACGATCGATTCATTGCCCGTTTTCACCTCACATATTGTCAAAGAAGACCGCAGTAATATGAATGCTGTTTTCTTTTTAAGCGATCCAAAACTGGAAGCACCATTCTTAGAATTATGCAAGCAGGAAGGAATGGTTGGTGTAAAAGGATACAGAACGGTTGGCGGCATAAGAGTAAGTATGTACAACGCTCTACCATTGGAAAGCGTCCAGGCATTTTGCGATATGGCAAAGCAGTTTGCAGCCAAACACGGATAAGATTCAGGAAAAAAAATTTATTTAATCAAATCAGGATTGATGGCGATCATAAAACCCTTTAAAGCAGTAAGACCACAGGCGCAATTTGCAAAACAAGTAGCCAGTAGGCCTTATGATGTATTGAACAGTGCCGAAGCAAAAATTGAAGCAGAAGGAAACGCTCAATCTTTTTTACATATCACTAAAAGTGAAATTGATTTAAGCAGCAGCATTGATATTCATTCAACAGCAGTGTACGAAAAAGCAAAAGAAAATTTAGAAGCTTTCATCAAACGTGATATCCTATTTAAGGAGAGCAAAGACTGTTATTATATTTATCAATTGATCATGAACGGAAGAAGCCAGACAGGTTTGGTTTGTGTTAGCAGTGTGGATGATTATGAAAATGATATCATCAAGAAGCATGAATTTACTCGCCCCGAAAAAGAACAGGACAGGATCAATCATATCAAAATATCCGGTGCACAAACAGGCAATGTTTTTTTAGCCTACAGAAATAATAAAGAAGTTGATGCGATCATTGAAAAATGGAAAACAACAAAATCGCCTGCTTATGATTTTATTGCGGACGATCAGATCCAACACACTGTCTGGATCGTTACAGATAATGATACGATACAAAAGATCTCTTCTTTATTCGAAACAGAAATCCCGTTCACATATATAGCCGACGGACATCACCGTGCAGCATCGGCAGCAAAAGTGAGAAAGGCATTGGGCGACAAAGCAACAATGGCATCGAATTATTTTTTGACAACTCTATTTCCTTCTGATCAATTATATATCATGGATTATAACCGTGTGGTGAAGGATCTGAATGGCTTAAGCGAAGATGAGTTTATAACTTCATTGCAGAAAAATTTTGAAGTGAAAGAACTAGGTAAAAAAATTGTTCAACCAAAACAATTACATGCGTTTGGCATGTATCTGAACAAGACATGGTATCAACTTATCGCAAAAGAAGGAACTTTTACAAATGATCCTATCGGCATTTTGGATGTAACTATTTTGCAGAATAATTTATTAGAACCGATCCTGAATATCAAAGATCAGCGAACAGATAAAAGAATAGATTTTATTGGCGGTATCAGAGGGTTGAGTGAATTGGAAAAAAGGGTGGACAGCGGCGATATGAAAGTGGCTTTCAGCTTATATCCTGTAACGATCGATCAGTTATTTGATATTGCCGATAGCGGCAACGTGATGCCGCCCAAAAGTACCTGGTTCGAACCCAAATTACGCGATGGCTTATTAACGCATTTGATCTACGAATAATTAAATACATGAAAAGAATTTTAGTTTTTGTTTTTTTGTTTTTTAGTGTATCAGTTTCTTTTGCACAACAACAGGATGCAAAACAATTATATGCTACTGCAAAAGAATTTATGCGTCAGGGTGATTATGATAATGCAACGCTTGTTTTAAACAGTGCATTAAAACAAGATCCTATTAATTTAGACATGCTCAAAGACCTGGCATTTTTAAATTATTTAAAAAGAGATTTTGCAAGATCGATCGAGATATCAAAAACATTGATCGAAAGAGAAGATGCAGACGAACAATGTTTTCAAATGTTGGGCATCACATATAAAGCCATTGCAGAACATAAAGAATGTAACAAATTATATAAACGAGGATTGAAAAAATTTCCCAACAGCGGCGTATTGTACAATGATTTTGGTGAATTACTGGCAATGGATAAAGACATCAACGGCGCCATTGAACAATGGGAAAAAGGAATTGAAATAGCTCCCAACTACAGCAGCAATTATTATAACGCTGCAAATTATTATGCACGTGTTGAGAATATCTTCCCCGTACTGATCTATGGTGAATTGTTCATCAATCTCGAAAGTTATTCAACACGAACAGCCGATATCAAAGCAATATTATTGGAAGCATATAAGAAATTATTTACTGCTGATAATATCACAAAACTGATGAATGATAAACAAGCCGGGAATTTTCAAAGATCATTTCTTGCAACAATTGAAAAAAGTACAAGCCTCGCAGCAGAAGGGCTTACACCGGAAAACCTAACTGCTATTCGTACAAGATTTATTCTGGATTGGTATCATGAAAAGAGCCAGGATAAATTTCCATTCCGCTTATTCGATCATCAGCAATATTTATTGCAGGAAGGTTTATTTGATGCATACAATCAATGGATATTCGGCGCAGCGGCAAGTCCTTCTGCATATCAAATATGGAATCAATCAAACGAAAAAAAAGCTGCCGACTTTAAACAATTTCAACACAGTCGGGTATTTAAAATTCCCACCGGACAATACTACCATTAACTTGTTATTTTATATCGAATCAACGAAAAGCCGTAGTTTAAAAATTACGGCTTTTTTATTCAACGATGATTGATTAATTTGTACAACTTTAAAATATTTGCCATCATGGAAGAACAAAAAGATGAACGCTTGTGGCGCATTGCACGTTTACGGGCTAATTTCAAAAGAAGTTTTTACAGTTATCTGATCGTTAGCGGATTTCTCTGGTGCATTTGGTGGTTTACAACGGGAGAATATGGAAATGCCTATCTCTGGCCGATCTGGCCGATGTTGGGATGGGGACTCGGTCTGGGATTCCAATATTTTAATGCATACACAGGAAGCGGTGAAGACCTAACGCAGCAAGAATATGAAAAATTGAAAAAGGAAAAGGAATCCTGATACCGATTTGTATAAATTGACTAACGATTGTATATGATAACCAACAAAAGATTATTTGATGCCATTGATCATCAATTAAAAAATTTTCCGAAGCAGGATATGCTGGCAGCTAAAGAAAACGGCGAATGGAAAACATACAGCACACAGGAAGTAAAAGATATTGTAAACCGCTTCAGTGCCGGGCTTTTACAATTAGGTGTGAGTGCAAACGATATGACCGCTGAAGGAAGTGATAAGATCGCCATCATCAGCAATAACAGGCCCGAATGGGTTTTTACAGATTTGGCGGCGCAGCAGATCGGTGCCATTTTAGTTCCTGCCTATCCAACAACCAATTCAAGTGAGTTAGAATTTATATTTAATAATGCGGCAGTCAAATACATTTTTGTAAGCAGTATCGATCTATTGGAAAAAGTAAGAGCGTTTCAGCAAAACATTCCTTCACTAAAAAATATTTATACATTCAATCAGATCGAAGGTGCAGATCATTGGAGCAAAGTAACCGCATTGGCAGATGACGCTTCATTGCAACAGGTGGAGAAAATAAAGAAAGAAGTTCCTACCTCTCATTTGGCAACCATTATTTATACATCCGGAACAACGGGTGTTCCAAAAGGTGTAATGCTCAGCCATAATAATTTGTATTACTGTTTGCATTACAGCAGACAAAGTTTTCCATTTGAAGATGCGCCTAATAATAAAGCATTAAGCTTTCTTCCGCTCAATCATATTTTTGAAAAGATCATCACTTATATTTATTTGTACAGCGGTATCGGAATTTATTATGCAGAAAGTTTGGAAACGATCGGCGACAATTTAAAAGAGATCAAACCCAACGGATTCTCTACCGTACCGAGATTGTTGGAAAAAGTATATGAAAGGATCATGCTGGCCGGTACACATTTAAAGGGGATCAAGAAAACTTTATTTTATTGGGCAGTTGCATTGGGCGAAAGATATGATAACCAGATCAGCGGCGGATGGTGGTACAATGTGCAGTTGGCATTGGCGAATAAATTAATTTTTCAAAGATGGAGAGATGCATTGGGTGGCAATATCGAATATTTGGTAACAGGTGGTGCTGCTTGTCCTGTAAAGCTGTTGCGCATTTTTAATGCTGCACAGATTCCGGTGTATGAGGGGTACGGACCAACAGAGAATAGTCCGGTGATCAGCATTAATCGTAAAGGAAAAGAAGGAACAAAATTCGGGACCGTAGGTCCGCCGATAGATGGGATTGAAGTGAAATTGCAGGAAGACGGAGAGATCATTGTAAAAGGAGCAACTGTAATGGAAGGATATTATAAAAGGCCCGACCTTACTGCTGAAACCATCATTGACGGCTGGCTGCATACAGGTGATATCGGTGTTTGGGTCGATAAAAAATATTTGAAAATAACGGATAGGAAAAAAGAATTGTTTAAGACAAGCGGAGGTAAATATGTTGCACCGCAACCGATAGAAAATAAATTCAGAGAAAGCCCTTATGTAGAACAGATATTATTAATTGGTGATGATAAAAAATTTGTAAGCGCATTGATCGTTCCTTCCTTCAGTCATTTAAAAATATGGTTGAATGCCAATAATATTCCATTCACCACAAATGAAGACATCATTAAACATCCCGAAGTGATACAGATGTTTGAAGAATTGGTAGAAAGTATTAATCCTTCTTTTAATCATGTAGAGCAGGTAAAGAAATTTGAATTGTTACCGCGTGAATGGAGTGTAGAGACGGGAGAGATGACACCCAAGATGAGTTTAAAAAGAAAAGTGATCATGGAAAAGTATAAAGCGGCATTGGACAGAATCTATTCTTAGAAAAATAAAAGGCTTCAAATATTTGAAGCCTTTTATTTTTTATTCTATTCCCGGTTGTTTTAATATCCAGCCTGTTTTCTTTTTTTCATCATCCACCATTTGTTTTACATCGGCCAATAGTTTTTTGGCATTATACACAATGCCATCTTTAATAGTATATAACACACCACCTGTTCTTACCACTTTATTATCATTCGTTAATTCAATGGCACCCGTACCGTACAACACCTGTAAATTCTTTAAAGGATTTGCATTGATGATAATGATATCAGCCAGCTTACCTGTTTCAACAGTTCCTATTTCTTTATCGGCTCCCAATGCCTGCGCAGCATATAAGGTAGCAGAACGAATGACTTCGAGCGGATGAAAACCTGCTTCACGCAATAATTCCAATTCTCTGATATAACCGAATCCATAGGTTTGATAAATGAATCCGTTATCACTTCCTGCGGTTACCCTGCCGCCGCGGTTTTTATATTCGTTTACAAAAGTCATCCATAAACGATAATTTTCTTTCCATGCAACTTCCTGTTCTGTTCCCCAGTTATGCCAGTATGATCCATGTGATTGTCTGCTGGGTTCATAAAATTTCCACAAAGATGGAAGTGTATATGTTTCATGCCACTCTGCTCTTCTCGCTCTTTGCAGGTCACGATTGGCATCGTAAATATTGAATGTGGGATCGAGCGTAAAATCCAATGCCAGCAATTCATTCATTACTTTATTCCAATGTTCTGAATAAGGTGCAGCAGCTTGTTTCCACAGTTTCCCCGCTTCTTCAAAACGATTTTGTTCATCGGTATAATTATAATCCAACGGAAAATTCTGTATCGTTTTATCCGTGAACAATGCTTCGGGTAAACCATACCAATGTTCCATGCTCGTCATGCCAGCACGGGCAGAATTCAATACATTCCATCTTGCCACATCTGTTTGTGCATGATGACAACAAGAACGTAATCCCAACTTTTTATTTTCACGAATAGCAGCATCCATCACTTCGGGTGGCGCACCAAAAAATTTTATCCCGTCAGCGCCATTCTTTGCATTTTGTTGTACCCATGCCCTTGCATCATCACCTGTAACGATAGGCGTTTTACTTCCCATGCCAAAAGCAGTGTATGCAAAAATTCTGGGTGCAGTAATTTGGTTAGCTGCACTTTTTTTCTTTTCATCCAATACCCAATCCAAACCGTTGCCGCATGATGGATCTCGAATGGTTGTGATGCCATGTGCCATCCATAATTTAAAAACATACTCTGCTGGTGTGCCTTGTTCAACACCACCAATGTGTCCATGCATATCGATCAATCCGGGCAATGCATACATGCCATCACAATTAATTTCCTTTCCGCCTTCCTTTAATTTGGGTCTTCTGTCGGGATTAATGGGCGCACCTGTTGCACCAACGGTTACAATTTTTGTGATACGGTTTTGTTCGATCACAATATCAACAGGACCTATAGGCGGCGCACCGGTGCCATTCACTAATACAACACCGCGAATGATGAGTTGTGTGTAAGGACCATCACCTTCTTTTTTTTCAGGTGCTTTTTGAATTTGAGCGAAACAAAAAATGAATGATAACGTACAGGCAATTGCGAGTAAATATTTTTTCATGGTAATTGATTGGAAGATGAATATACAAAGTTTGTTCATGAAAAAGAACGATTGCATTTCTTCTGTTGAATCCTTACATTTGGATAAAACCAAGACTATGCAATTGATAACATACATCAACTACAAAAAGATCGTTTTCTTTTTTTCTGTGCTGCTTTTTTGCTGCATCATTCATTCTGATCTAAGTGCGCAAAAAAAATACGATGAAAAATTTATTGAAGCCTTAAAAAAAGAAGCGCTCAGTTCTGTTGCATCAAAAGAAAAAGGCGTACAGGAAATGATCGATATGGTTTTCAGTTTTGGTGAACTGGGTTTTCAGGAGTTTGAAACATCAAAATACTTAACAGGTGTTTTAGAAAAAAATGGTTTTGCTGTTGAAAAGGGAATTGCAGGTGTACCAACAGCATGGATGGCAAAATGGGGAAGCGGCAGTCCGGTGATCGCATTGGGCAGTGATCTGGATTGTATCCCCAAAGCGTCTCAAAAACCGGGAGTAGCTTATAAAGACCCGATCGTGGAAGGAGCACCGGGACATGGTGAGGGACATAACAGCGGACAATCGGTGATCATTTTTGCAGCCATCGCTGTAAAAGAGATCATGGAAAAAAATAAGATACCCGGCACTATTATTATCTGGCCCGGTGTTGCAGAAGAATTGGTGGGAACAAAAGCCTGGTATATACGCGATGGTTATTTTAAAAATGTGGATGCCTGCATCTTTACGCATGTAAACGGAGATTTTTCTTGTGATTATGGTGATGCAGGAAACAATGGATTGGTGTCTGTAAAATTTTCTTTTGAAGGTGATGCGGCACATGCTGCAGGTGCACCTTGGCGTGGCAAGAGTGCATTGGATGCGGTTGAATTAATGGATGTTGGTTGGAATTTTAAAAGAGAACATTTGAAACCAACACAACGTTCGCATTATGTGATCACTGATGGAGGCGATCAACCGAATGTTGTTCCATCACAGGCAAGTGTTTGGTATTATTTTCGGGAAAGAACCTATGATGATATAAAAAGTATGTATGAATCCGGAATTAAGATGGCACAGGGTGCTGCATTGATGACTGATACTAAATTCAAGTATCAAATTTTAGGAACTGCATGGCCGGGATTTTTTAATAAACCTTTGGGAGAAGCATTGCATGCCAATATCATGAAAGTTGGCATGCCTGAGTGGAGTGATGCCGATCAGCAGTTAGCGAAAGCAACACAAAAATTAATGGAAGCACCCAAGAAAGATCAAAACGGAAAAGAGATCAATGGATTAAGAACGACGATCGACACATTGAAAGGTTCTGTGCAATTCAGTTGGGGCGGCGGTTCTGACGACATTGCTGATATCGCATGGAATGTACCAACGATCGTTCTGTATTATCCTGCAAATATTCCCGGATTAAAAGGACATCATTGGGGCAATGCGATCGCAATGGCTACACCTATTGCACACAAAGGTTCATTGGCCGGTGCAAAAGCAACTGCATTGACATTGATCGATCTCTTCACCAATCCGAAGATCGTTGCGGATGCAAAAGACTATTTTACGAATGTGCAAACCAAAGATGTAAAGTATAAACCCTTTATTACAAAAGATGATCCACCGGCAACTTATCTGAATAAAGAAACGATGGAGAAGTATCGTGAGCAGATGAAAAAATATTATTACGATCCATCCAAATACAAAACTTATTTAGAACAGTTGGGAATTACTTATCCAACATTGGAGAAAAAATAAACATTGCATTTTATCAAGCGAATTTATAAATATGATTTGCCTTCGAGAGCCTCAGGCTGACAGCTTACTGTCATATTGAGGCTCTCGAAATATAGACAGTAAGCTGTCAGAATATTTGAATGATCTTCTTTAACCGAAAATACTTTTTACAGTTCCGCCATCAACGGTGATGGTTTCTCCGGTGATGAATTTTGAAACCGGACTTAATAACCAAACAGCGAGCGATGCAAAATCTTTCGCATCACCCAATGCACCTGTTGGCATTTGTTCGATCCCTTCTTTGCGAACCTGTTCAAGTGGCAAGCCTGTTTGTTCACTTTTCTTTACATGCAATCTTGTGATAGCAGGTGTATCATGAGCACCGGGTGCAATGATGTTGAGTGTAACACCTGACTTTGAAATTTCCTGCGAGAATGTTTTTGCAAAACCTATCACTGCTAATCTCAAAGAATTACTCAACACTAAATTTTCGATGGGTTGTTTAACAGATGAACTTTCTAAAAATAAAATACGCCCATATTTTTTATCCATCATTTTCGGAACAAAAGCTTGTGTGAGTGCTACTTTCCAGCGAAGGATATTCTTGTAAGCATCGTCCCAATCGTTCAATGTTGTTTCTAAAACTGTTTTGGCGGGAGGTCCTCCTGCATTTACTAAAATGCCGTGCAGTTGACGGTCACCCACAATTTTTATTAATTCATTGATTGAATTTTCTTTCGAAAGATCACCCGAAAAAATTTCCATTTGTGATGGAGCTGTTGATTGAAAAGTTTTTAATTTTTCTTCATCTCTCGCCACTGCAATGATGTTCGCTCCTTCAGCGATCAATGCTTCGGCAACTGCTTTACCCAATCCGCTGGTAGCACCGCCCACAATGAATAACTGATCTTTGATTTGAATATCCATGAATATTTTATTTTGAAGTAAGATGATTTGTTTCAATAAAATGAATAAGCTGATCTGCCATTTCCTGTTGATGTTTTATTCTCGGATGCCCTTTCGATGAACAAACAGGAAAAAAATAAGTAAACATTTTTGAATCATTCAGTTCAGTAACGGCTTTCTTTACATAGCCCGGCCAGGGTGAACCTGTTCTTGTAATATCCATCGCACCTAAAGCACAAATGATGGTTGCATTCGGATATGTTTTTCTGATACCATACACAAAATTTTTATAAGCATTAATAATAAATGTTGAATCCGGCGCTTTGGTACCGAATATTCTTTTAAATTCAGGATTGTTCGGTTGTGTTACGATCCAACTGTCGTTTTGAAAAAGATTGATCACAACAATATCCGGAGTATACGATGAAAAATCCCAGTAAGTATCTCTAGTATTGGCATTTAATTTATCGAACACATCAGGCATGGTAAAAGGAAACCAACTCACCATGATACCGATGCCGCTTACGGCAGTATTATGATTGGCTGCATTGAAATGCCTTGCAGTGAGAGAGGCGTAAGACAAATAATTGTTTTCAAATTTTGCATCACCGGAATCGCCGGTTGAATCTTCAATGGCATAACCACAAGTGATGCTGTTACCGAAAAATTCCATCTTTACATTTTTCTCTATCGGCGGTAATAAATTAGTAAAACCGTCAAACATAAATCCGTAAAGATCTGTATTGCCCCATTTCGATTCTGTTCTTTTAAATAATTCAACTTTATGTACGCCCTTTGCAAGAGATGTTGCCAATGTGTAATATTTTTTAGAACTATCTACCAATAGTTTTGATACCTGTTGATCATCCACAATTACATTGTAAGTGTTTTTGCCGGTTTGATCTTTCAGCAAAGCTTTGATCTCTGTTCCTTCAAAACGAAGAGTAACAGAACTGCCCGGCCAGGAGAGAACGGCAATAGAATCGGGAGTATGACCGATCCTTCCTTCATATTGAATATTAGGATTGACAGACGAAATAAAAACCCTTGATTGTGCAATTGTAAAATGAAAAGAGAAAATAAAAACTGCAGATAACAACTTGCGCATAAAATTATTTTTGTGATGAAGCAATTCTTCATTTATTTGTCACATACTAAACTACAACTTAAAAGAATGATTGCCGAAATCAATAATCAAAGTTATATTTGAACGTACTGAAAATGACAATCAGAAAATATTTAGTTTTGAATAAAGCAACAAAATTTCTGTTTATCCTGATGAGGAAAACTAATAAAATGACTATGAAAAAAATAATAGGGATGGCCGGATTGATGATTTTGGGTGTATCGGCTTTTTCGCAGGATCAATCGCAACAAAAACCTATTCCGATCGACGTAAAAAATAAATCGCTCGACGTAAAAATTTCCAACAAAAAAATACCTGTCGTTGTTTTTAATAATACGGTGCCTTTAAACGTACATATTGCAGATAGTATATTGAATGTGCATATCATCGAGTCGGTTGACAGTTCAAAAAAAATATTTTCTTTTGTAAGAACGGAGAATGTAACGAATGCTATGTTGCTTGTTCCAAAACAGGGGTATGAAATAGTGATAGAATACATCGGATATGAAGGAGTGGATCAAACAGGAAAACTGCAATTGGCAACGAAAGCATTTTTATCTTATTATAATCATCCTACTGTTGCTGTTAGTGATCCTCCTGCGGCACAATTTCCGGTGGCAGCGGGCAATTGTAATATTCTTATCAAACAGGGAAATGCTGCCCGCATCAATGTTGTATTGCCGGATGAATTAAAAGGCAGTGGCTCTATTTATGTTTACGGTCATCAGCGAAAAGCGAATGCAAGCGATTATATCGAGTAGATCATCAAATCATATTATTAATAAAAAAAGCTTTGCTATTTCAGCAAGGCTTTTTTATTAAATGAACCGACCGATAAGGATTTGACTTTTGACTAATTTTACATTACATAAACAAAGCCATGAAGTTCAGGAAATTTGGAAATACAGATCTATTGGTAAGTGAGATAGGATTTGGCGCATGGGCAATTGGTGGCGGTGCCATGATAGGAAACACAGCGATCGGATGGGGTGATGCCGATACTAATATTTCCAAAGAGGCAATTTATAGATCAATTGAACAGGGAATTAATTTTTTTGATACGGCTGATATTTACGGTCTTGGATTTTCAGAAGAACTGATCGGTGAAACGATCGGTGACAGAAAAGATCTGATCATTGCAACCAAAGTTGGAAATACGGCAAGAGAAAATAAATTCACATTCGATTACAGCAAAGAATATATTTTGAAAGCCTGTGAAATGAGTTTGAAAAGATTGAAACGGGAATCGATTGATTACTATCAGTTACATACCGCAAGGTTATCTCATTTGCAACAGGGCGATTGCATCGAAGCCATGCAATTATTACAGCAAAAAGGATTGATCAGGTACTGGGGATTGTCATTGAATACATTTGAACCTTTTCCTGAAGCAGATTATCTGATTGAAAATAATATTGGCAATGGATTTCAGTTGGTATTAAACCTGCTCAATCAAAAAGCGTTGCCGCTTTTACAGAAAGCTGCATCAGCCGGATACGGTATCATTGCAAGAATGCCGTTGCAATTCGGTTTGCTGACCGGAAAGTTTGATGCCGGTGTTCATTTTTCGGACAATGATCATCGAAAAAAAAGACTCACAAAAGAGATAGTAGATATTTGTAATGCTCATCTGCAAACCGTTTGGCTGCTTTGCAAAAAATATAATATCACTAAAACAGAATTAGCGCTTAGTTATATTTTAAGTTATAAAGAAATTTCTACGATCATATCCGGAATAAGAACACCCAAACAAGCTGAATTAAACACAAAAGGATTGATAAGATTATCAAATGAAGATTTGGAATTCATTGAAGAATTGGGGAAATCTGAATTTGTAGAAGTGATGGATCTTATTCAAAGACAAGAAGGGTAAAAATATTTTTATTGATCCAATGAATGTAAATCAATTGAAATGCTTGTATCAAAAGTTATTGTGTGTGATTTTTAGAATACGCGACTTTTAAACGATCTGTACCATCCTTAAAGCATACCAAGATGAAAAAATTGATCATCTTCACGATCGCGGCTGTATTTGCAACTGTATGTTCTGCACAAACCAATACCAAGAATGAAAAAGCTGCAGCTCCGAAAATAAGATTTACCTGCCCGGTGCATCATGATATTATTCGTGAGGCTGCAGGCAAATGCCCTAAATGCGGAACGGATTTGATTGCCATGAGCCCTTCCATAAAATATGTTTGCCCGGTACATCCTAATGTGATAAGCCGACTGCCGGGTAAATGCCCTAAATGCGGAATGGCATTGGTGGAAAAGAAAAATAAATAAGCGATCAACAAGAACAGTTAATTTTTGGACATCAACTTATATCAAACTTGTTTAAACTGTTGATGACGGCAAAGAAAACCGGTTATGATGCAAACCTTTATGCTCTTTGCGTTTTCTTCTTTGTGGCCTTACAAAGCAATGTATATACTTCATCTCCTGTTTTTCCCTGTTTCAGTAACTGCATCGCCATTCCGGTTAAGCGTCGGTAAAAGCGGTAATCTTTCTGCTGCATAGGTAATTGCCGGTATACTTTTGAGGCTGTCCGGGAAGCCGATGCCAGCAACCCGGCATATTGCATGGTAGCAACAAAAGCGGGGTCTTTCTTTACACGTTTGCCCGTAAGGCTGCTTTTGCCGCGTACATAGTATTTCCCCTCCATCCGGTAAAACTGGAGGTTATCGATACAGCCTGTGATACAATAGGGTCCTGTTTGTTTTGCCATGCTTCAATTTACAACATATTTTCATATACAAAAAATATGGAGGGTGTTTTTTGTAAACAGCTACTTCCGGCCGTGTCCTTTTGAAACTGCTTTCGGGACTCTTATAAAACACGAGATACTGCGCTTTAAATAGGGCGTATATAAGACGATAGGTAGGCTTTAGGTGGGAGTATGTATAAGGAAAGCAGCTTGGGGAATGTTTTATACCGGCAGGAAACAGATAAAAAAACAGTATTGCGGTTACATTTTTTCTTGCTTCATTTTGTATTGAAATAAGTTCATTATTAACCTTTCGCAAAGTTTTGGCTTTATGTAAAATGGTTACAGGCGGTTTGATGGTAACTTGTATCAATTAGTTGATCATGAAGAAAATATTATTCTTTGCGTTTCTGTTTTTAATGGATCGATCCTTTGCACAGGTAACAAATACCGGCAGTAAGATCAGTGTGAAAGACGCACAGGAAATCTTAGCGCATCATAATAAAGTAAGAAAAAAAGTTGGCAGCCCTGCATTAATTTGGAGTACAAAATTAGCAGCGTATGCACAGTCATGGGCAGATCATCTGGCAAATGAAAATAATTGTGAAATAGAACATCGGGCAGTTTGCGGGGAAGATGGTAAAACCTATGGTGAGAATATTTTTTGGGGAAGCTCGGCAACATCGTTTAAACCGATTGATGCTTCTTTATCTTGGTATAGTGAAATAAAAAAATATGCGTACGCGAAATTGAATGGTAGCAACTGGCATAATACCGGACATTACACACAAATGGTTTGGAAGAATACAAAGGAAATGGGAGTAGGTGTTGCGGTCTGTCCTAATGGCGCCATCATTATTGTTGCCAATTATTATCCCGCAGGTAATTATATGGGGCAATACCCGTATTAATAAAGTTCGAAAATAAGTTGTAGTGTCTTGATCGTTTACTTCAAATAAAAAATACTTTCAACACGAATTAAGAAAATATATTTATGTAGCACGTACAAGAATAGACCTTCTACAACGATCAATTAATTAAGATTTCTATATTCATTGGGAGATAATCCAACTCTTTGCTTAAACAGTCGTGTAAAATGCTGAGGATATTTAAAACCTAATTCATAAGCTACTTCGCTGATGGATTTATCTATATTAAAAATCCGTTCTTTGGCAACATCAATTACTTTTGATTGGATATATTCCTGAGCAGATTTTCCGGTTTCTTTCTTGATCAGATCACCAAAGTAATTGGGCGACAAATTCAGTTCATCGGCACAATAAGCAACAGATGGTAAACCTATATTTTGTGGCATATCAGACGAGTAATAGTTGTTCAATAACGCTTCAAATTTTTCTAAAATCCCTTTGTGACTATTATCTCTGGTAATGAACTGGCGGTCGTAAAACCGGATACAATAATTTAGAAAGAGTTCTATGTTGGATGCTATCAATGTTTTACTATGCTTATCAATTGATTGTTCCAATTCATATCGAATTTTACTAAAACAATCTAATACAATCTGCTTTTCCTTTTCTGAAAGATGCAATGCTTCATTCACATCATACGAAAAGAAAGAATAGTCTTGGATATGTTTCCCTAATGAAGTGCCTTTTATCAAATCCGGATGAAACAGCAAAGCCCAGCCTTTCGGTTCAAATGTTTTTACCTTAGTCTGAACACCCATTACCTGACCGGGTGCAATAAATACCAATGTTCCTTCCTGATAATCATAATTATTTCGTCCATACTTTAGTTCACCACAATTCAACTCCTTCAGGTACACTGCATATAATCCAAAATTGAAAGTTTTTGCAGGCATCGATTTCGCTTTGGATAAATCAATTACCGATACTAAAGGGTGCAGTGTTTCTACGCCTCTAATTTTATTGTATACCGCCACAGTTTCTAATTTGAATATCTCTTCCATAACAGGTATTATTTTCTGATACAAATCTAAACGTTCTGATGGACCTGCACATATTCAGAAAACCATTTCAGTAATAATGGTAAGTAAAGCAGTGATCTGTATACCATCTTCCAAATTTATTGTACTAACCTTTGCTGTAGAAAATTATTGATGTCGTTCAGGCATCAAAAACAATTAAAAAAATGACAATGCAAAAAAGAAAATTAGGGAAAAGCGGTCTTGAAGTATCTGCTTTAGGATTAGGTTGTATGGGATTGAGTTATGGCTACGGTCCTGCAACTGATAAACAAGAAGCCATCAAATTAATTCACAAAGCTTTTGACTTGGGTGTTACTTTTTTTGATAGTGCCGAAGCGTATGGTCCGTTTATTAATGAAGAATTATTGGGAGAAGCAGTAGCACCATTTCGTAACCAAGTAGTATTGGCTACCAAATTTGGTTTTAAAGAAGGCAAAGTGGATTTAGGGATGGATGGCACACCTGAAAATATTCGCAATGTTGCAGAAGCTGCATTGAAAAGATTGAAAACAGATGTTATTGATTTATTTTATCAGCACAGAGTTGATCCTAATGTCCCGATTGAAGATGTTGCCGAAACAATTAAAGAATTAATTAAAGAAGGCAAGATAAAACATTGGGGACTTTCAGAAGCCAGTGCACAAACTATTCGCAAAGCACATGCTGTACAACCTCTTGCGGCTTTACAAAGTGAATATTCGTTATGGTGGAGAGAGCCGGAGCAAGAAATAATTCCAACATTAGAAGAATTAGGAATTGGATTTGTTCCTTTCAGTCCATTAGGCAAAGGTTTTTTAACAGGTGCAATTAATGATAATACAAAATTTGACAGCACAGATTTTAGAAATATAGTACCCCGTTTTTCGGATGAAAACAGAAAGCTTAATCAGGTTTTTGTTGACTTATTAAAATCTATCGCGGTAGAAAAAAACGCTACTCCTGCTCAAATTGCATTGGCATGGTTATTAGCGCAAAAATCTTGGATAGTACCCATTCCGGGAACAACAAAAGAACACAGATTAATTGAAAATATGGGAGCAGCGTCAATTGTTTTATCAAAGTCAGATTTAGAAAACATTGAAGCGGCTGCTTCAAAAATTACAGTACAAGGTGCGAGGTATCCGCAGCATCTGCAAAGCCGAGTTGGAAAATAATCTATACTAATGAGTGATTATTATTTTATTAAGACATAAACAACAAAACCCTTAGGCATTAAGGGTTTTATGTTATCACGTGGTCCCGACAAGAATCGAACTTGTATCTAAAGTTTAGGAAACTTCTATTCTTTTTACTTTAATCAATATAGTTGATAATCAATTAATTAATTCAAAATTTGTGTAGGTAACTGTGTAGGTAAATTGGGTTTTGCTGCACACGGTGCTGCACAGATAAATTTTCCCAAATAAACGTTCGATGTTGAGTTTATGGTACTTTGATTAATGAAACGTTTTTTTGGGAAAATGAGGGTTATTTAAAGCCATAATTTCTTCAAAAAATATGCTGTTCCCAAAAAAGTCTCACAAAAGGAAGGTTTATTTGAGACGCAGAAATCCCTTCTTAAAGAAAAAGCCACAAGAAACTTGTAGCTTTTTAATAAATACTGTAGTAATATATTAATTATTGTTTCATCATTTTTTTGGCCATTGGAAATAGAATATTATTTTCTATATGCACATGCTGATGCAGATCTTCCTCAAAAGCTTTTAACTCTTCTAAACAAACTTTATGTGTTGTGCATGCTGTTTCAGGAGCTGTATAATGATTAGTAAGATCTCTGATAGCAAACATTAATTGACCGGCATTATCGTGTTCAGTCTCCATCACCAATACGGGACCATCAATAAAACTTGGTGCAAATGCCTGATGGGCATTATTTTCAACAGCAGCAACCAATTCTTTTATTCTGGGAAAGAGGATCATTTCTTCTTTCTGCATATGTGGTAATAACTCTTCACGAACGGCTGCAAACAATTGCAATACTTGCTGCATATTCGGATATTTATCACCGTGTTTGGTCACTACCTTTTCGATATGATTAAAGATGGTTGGTATAGAATTCTTTACATAAAAATGATGATGGATCAGGATATAAGAGATCAGTTGTTCGGCATTCATCTCTGTAAAGGGCATCTGAGGCTTTGTGGGCGCTGTTTGCTGCATCTCTTCTATGAGGCTGTCGATGTCCAGCGCTTTTTCTGTGCATACTTCTGTTAATGTTTTACCGCCGCGACAACAAAAGTCAAGACTGTATTTTTCTAACACAGGGATCACTTCATGATGTTCTAATGCAATACTTTTTAAAGTTTGTTGTTTGATATTTTCCATGATGTTTAATTTTTAACAAAGTTGCTACGAGTATTTTTTGAAGCTTATGATTCAAATCATCTTGCAATAAATAATTGCATTATCTGAACCTGTTTTTAAAATGGCATAGTTTAACATTCATGATAAAAATGCCACTAAACATGATCAAGGCTATACAGAATAATATTTCATTTATAAATGGAATACCCGTATAAGCCAGCGCTGCAACTCCCTGTATCATCAAAAACAACTCATTGATAATAATACCTGAAATAAATATGAAAAGGCCTTTCCTGAAACCTTTACCAACAGATAGTATTTCTAACGAAAGAATATATCCTAGAAGAAAAATGCTCGTAACACCCAACAAAACAAGGTGCAGATAGCCAATTACAATGGGCCTGAAACCAAAAGCCAACTGACTGAGTGAGGGAATAGTAGAAACCAACTGCAGTATTAATTTTATCGTTAAAGCAATTCCGGAAAGCAATAATAACCATCTTCCCTGTTCAGAAAAAAAGGATTGTATGGCAAGTATATTTTTTAGCATGAGCTTTACTAAAAATACCCAGCTGATCAATTGTGTAATTGCAGCAAACACAACAAAGCAGTAGATAAAAAAAGGAATAGGCAACCATAATGCTGATAAAAAGTATGCCGGCGTACAAGCTATACAAAACAACCAAAAAATAATTCGTAATTGTTTTCTGATGGCATCTATTTTTTCTAATTGTGAAATAAGTAAACCCATGCCAGCAAAAAAGAACCAACCGTTGTATTGAAAATGCAGGAAAAAATATACGGCGCCTAATTGAAAATTTTGATTCGCGGTTCGGCTTGCCATTATAAAAGCGAGAGAAAAAGCACCCAGCGATGAAAAGACATTAAACAGTAAAGCTGCTTTAAACCATAGAAAACTGATAAACTTATGCTCAATTCTGTTTAGATCCTTCCAGAATTTTATGGCAAAAAAATATGAATTGATGATAGACAATGTAGAAAAACTTATAGAAACAAATCCATAACCCTGCACGGGGAAACTAAATAACATGCCATAAGCCGTCAGCAGATTACCCCATAAGAGCCAACGGTATTGTTTAAAGACAGCTTCACTTTTATATTTAGAAAGCTGATGCACTAATAAAACCATCAGTGCCTGCGAGATCCAACCGGAAAAAGCAAAATGAGAATGCCCATGTAACAAATGTTTCTGATCGATAAATGGCAGTGAAAATGCTATTTTATAACGAAGTATAACACCGATGGTTGCTACAAGCAGTAAATTAAAGATTGAAATGCGCAACCAATTACGCAGAGAAAAATTCATGCTGTTTATTTGCCGCAAATTAGAAACAGCTCAGTACAGTCTATATGATTGTAATCATAGCTAACAATACACTTTGCCTTTGTCGATCACCAGTTCACCTTTTTCGTGCATTTGACGCATGGCTCTGATCACAGTTTCTACACGCAGACCGGTCATATCAGCAATTTGTTGACGTGTCAATTGTAACTGATTGCATTTAGGGCAGAAATTTTTATTTTCCTTTTTGAGATAATTTATCAAAGCTGATATTCTTGCCTCAGGCGCATGGTAGGCAATTGATTTAAGTATAAGGAATTTAAATCGCACTCTCTTTGCCAATAATTTACTGAATGAAAAATGTATATCGAAATTTTCTTTCAACAGTTGCAGGAATGTTGGTTTTAATAATCGGAGAACAACAGAATCTTGATCAGCGATAGCTGTAGCTGCGTATGGGCCATCATCAAATAATGGCATTTCGCCAAAGCATTCTCCAGGTTCTATAATAGTTTGAATAAATTCTTTTCCTTCGTCGTCAATATTTACCCATCTGATACTGCCACTGACTAATTGAGTGTAAAAAGTACATTGATTTCCTTCCTGGAAGAGAACCTCACCCGCAGTCACTTTTTTATAAGCTGCTCCCCAGGCAAGCAGGGTGTCAATATTTATCATCTCTTCCATTGTACTATTGTTCTTAAAGTTATGAAGTTTGAACGAAACTATTTTTTATATAAGACCTTATTCATGATAATGGTCATGTTTTAGTTTCCTGCAAGTATGGGCTTAGAATAATGCCTTTTATCAGTGTTATAGACATTAATATTTTTCTGTCCCGGTTATGATTGTACGCATAAAATGCCGAATGGGGGTTAGCTAATCTTGTGCAATCAATTATAAATAAAAAATAAAGTCGCATGAAAAAAGTTCTGGTAATGATTTTGGTAGTGGTAACTGCCTATGCTTGTGGAAATCAAAATGGCGGATCGCCCGCGAAAGCGCCGGGCAGTGAAGCAGCAGCTAACGATAATCCGTCTTATGATCCTCAACGTGGTGAAGGTAAGTTCACAAAAGTAGAAGTAGCAGCTACTATTGATACTAAACTGTTGGAAAGCGGTACAAAAGTGTATACGGTTAAATGCAGTGCCTGCCACAAATTAACTGCTGAAAAATTAGTGGGTCCAGGATGGACAGGAGTAACGAAAAGACATACAGCAGAATGGATCATGAATTTTGTTACCAATACAGATGCCATGCTGAATAAAGATCCTAAAGCTCAAGCACTATTAGAAATCTGTTTAGTGAGAATGCCGAATCAAAATGTAAGCGATGATGATGCAAGAGGAATTTATGAGTTCATGCGTAAAAATGACGGTGTAAAATAACCCTACCATAAAACAATATTTCGTTTTTCATAAATCACAAAACAACCAGTATGAGAAATTTTAAGTTCAGTGCAATGGCTTTCATAGCTGTTGCATTAATTACAGGCTTCTTTGCCTGTAAACCCAAAAATGCAGGTAATGCTGTAAGCGCTGATGCAGCATCCAAAGTATATGTTGCACCGGGTAAATACGACGAGTTTTACAACTTTGTTTCAGGTGGATTCAGTGGGCAAATGAGTGTATATGGATTGCCTAGTGGAAGACTTTTAAAAGTAGTTCCCATTTTTTCTATCAATCCTGAAAACGGATACGGATTTAGTGAAGAATCAAAACCAATGTTAAACACTTCGCATGGTTTTATTCCTTGGGATGACCAACATCATTTAGATCTGTCTCAAACAAACGGAGAGATTGATGGTCGCTGGATCTTTGCCAATGCAAATAATACACCGCGTGTTGCAAGAGTTGATCTATCAACTTTTCACACATCTGAGATCATTGAATTACCTAATAGTGCAGGAAATCACAGTTCTCCATTCATTACTGAAAACACAGAATATGTTGTAGCTGGTACGAGATTCAGTGTGCCACCTGATGATGTAAATGGAGATGTGCCTATTAATACTTATAAGAAAAACTTTAAAGGCACGATCAGCTTTATCAGTGTTGATAAAGGGAGCGGTAAAATGGATATTGCTTTTCAATTACAATGCCCAGGTGTAAATTTTGATCTTAGCCATTCCGGTAAGGAAAAATCTCATGGCTGGTTTTTCTTCTCATGCTATAACACTGAACAAGCGAATACTTTGTTAGAAGTAAATGCTTCACAGAATGATAAAGATTTTATTATGGCCGTAAACTGGAAGAAAGCTGAAGAATATTTAAAAGCAGGTAAAGGAAGAAAACAAGCTGTAAAGTATGCGCATAATGTGTATGACGAAAAAACACATACTGCGACTTCTGAAATCAGAACTGAAGTAACAGTATTAGATACTAAAGTGTTGAAAGATATTTGTTATTTTATTCCATGTCCTAAATCACCTCACGGTTGTGATGTTGATCCTACAGGCGAATACATTGTAGGTAGTGGCAAACTTGCTGCATTGATCCCTGTATTCAGTTTCGATAAGATACAAGCAGCTATCGCTGCAAAAGATTATATCGGAGATTATGATGGTATACCTATCATCAAATATGAATCTGCTTTATATGGTGAAGTGAAGAAACCCGGTCTCGGGCCTTTACACACAGAGTTTGATGGTAAAGGAAATGCATACACTTCATTTTTCGTTTCATCAGAAGTGGTTAAATGGAATATTAAAGATTTGAAAGTGTTGGACAGAGCGCCAACTTATTATTCTGTTGGTCATTTGTGTATTCCCGGTGGTGATACCAAAAAACCAAATGCAAAATATCTAATTGCGTATAATAAGATCACCAAAGACCGCTATTTGCCAACCGGCCCTGAATTAGCTCAGAGCGCACAATTGTATGATATCAGCGGAGATAAGATGCAATTGATCTTAGATTTCCCAACAATTGGTGAACCACACTATGCACAAGCTGTATCGGCAGACTTGATAAAGAATAATTCTGTAAAATTCTTTAAGATAGATGAGAATACTAATAAATACGTTTCTAAAGGCGAAAGCACCACAAAAGTAGTTCGGGAAGGAAATAAAGTGCATGTATATATGACTGCCATTCGTTCGCATTTTTCACCTGATAATATTGAAGGTGTAAAGCTTGGGGATGAAGTTTATTTCCATATCACGAATCTTGAACAGGACTGGGATGTGCCTCATGGCTTTGCTATTAAAGCCGCAGGAAATGCAGAGTTATTAATTATGCCGGGTGAAACACAAACATTGAAATGGACACCGGACAGAGTTGGTATCATACCTATTTATTGTACAGATTTCTGTAGCGCATTGCATCAGGAAATGCAGGGATATGTAAGAGTATCCCCGGCAGGAAGTACTGTTCCTATCAGTTACAGTTTAGGAACGAATCTGCCAAAAGCTGACAGTGCAACAAAGAAATAATTTTCAAAAAAAGAGAGGTGTGTTCATGCGTGAGCTATACCTCTCTTTTATTTAATGATGTGATATGAAAACGAATCAATTGAAAACAGCAACGAGGATCATTTTGTTTTTATGTGGACTTTCGCTGATAGCTGTTTTATATGTTCCTATGTGGAGTATAGAATTAAATGCCCCTCAATATCCTGAAGGATTGAGTTTAGCCATTTATGCCAACCGCTTAGGTGGCAATGTTGATATTATCAATGGATTGAATCATTATATCGGAATGAAGACCTTGCATGAAAAAGATTTCGTTGAATTTTCAGTGTTACCATACTTTATTTTATTTTTTGCGGCTGCTTTTGTTTTAACCGGATTGATCGGGAAAAGAAAATTATTGTATACCCTATTTGTTCTCTTTGTAAGTTTTGGTGTCTTAGCAATGGTTGATTTTTGGCGATGGGAATATAATTACGGGCATGATCTGAATCCGGAAGCTGCCATTAAAGTTCCCGGAATGTCCTATCAGCCACCGCTTATCGGCTATAAACAATTACTGAATTTTGGTGCCTACTCAATGCCCGATATAGGTGGATGGATCTTTGTTTTAGCAGGCGCTTTATTGATGTTATTGTTAATCATAGAAGTAAGAAGTTTAAAAAAAATGAAGCTCAGCAATAATACTGTAAAATTGATGGTTCCCATAATCACTTTTCTTTTTTTAAGCAGTTGCAATACAGAACCTAAGCCCATCAATATTGGAAAGGATAATTGTGATTTTTGCAAAATGACAATAAGTGATAATCGATTTGGAGCTGAGATAGTAACAAAAAAGGGAAAGGCATATAAGTTTGATGACTCACATTGCCTGCTTTCATTTCTTCATTCAAAAGTGATTGAACAAAATGAAATTGCGGATGTGTACTTTATTGATTTCAGCAATGACCATTCATTTGTAAAAGCAGATCATGCATTCATCTTACAGAGTGAATTATTTAAAAGTCCGATGAACGGCAATATCGCAGCTTTTGCAAATGAGGACAGTATGAAAAAATTAATGCAGCAATATTCAGGGAAAAGTCTAACCTGGAATGAGCTAAAACAATGAAATATTTTTTGATCATATTGCTTTCGATGCATTTTTGTGTCAATGCATTTGCAAAAACCTTGCGTGTTGGAAAGAATCAGTTCTATAAATCGATCTCATCTGCCATTGAATCTTCCGTTATCGGTGATACCGTTCTCGTAGATGCCGGTTTGTATTTTGAAAAGAACTTAGTAATCAATAAGAGGATCGTTTTGAAAGGGATCGACCATCCTATTATAGATGGTGAAAAAAAGTATGAGATCATTTCTATAAAAGCAGATGCTGTTATTGTTGACGGATTTAAGATCATTCATTCCGGTGTTTCCAGTATTGTAGACATTGCCGGTATTAAAATTTATAACCGAAGGGATGTAGTGATCCAAAATAATATATTAGATGATACTTTTTTCGGCATTTATGTGCAGAACGGGAAAAATTGCTACATCAAAAACAATCAGGTATCAGCCCATAACTCTGAAGAACAGCAAAGCGGCAACGGCATTCATTGTTGGAAGAGCGATAGTTTACAGATCATAGGTAATACAATCAGCGGCCATAGAGACGGGATCTATTTTGAATTTGTAACGCATTCTGTTATATGGCGCAACAATTCTTTTAAAAATATCCGCTATGGATTGCATTTCATGTTCTCAAGTGATGATGCTTATATCACGAATAGTTTTGAAAATAATGGCTCCGGTGTTTCGGTGATGTATTCTCACGGGGTTAAAATGTTCAATAACTATTTTAAAGAAAATTGGGGTGATGCGGCTTACGGTATCTTATTGAAGGAAATATCCGACAGTTATATTGATGGTAATGTTTTTGAAAAGAATACCAGCGGCATTTATATGGAAGGCGCCAGCCGGATCCATATGCAGAAAAACACTTTCAAAGATAATGGATGGGGCATGAAGATTCAGGCAAGTTGTATGGATATAGTGGTTGAGAAAAATAATTTCATCGGTAACACTTTTGACGTGGGCACAAATGGCAGTTTGGTTTTAAATACATTCAATAATAATTACTGGGATAAATACGATGGGTATGATCTGAATAAGGATAAGATAGGCGATATTCCTTACAGGCCTGTAAGTATGTTCTCGATGATTGTTGAAAAGAATCCACCTGCCATGATGTTATTTAGGAGTTTTATGACCTCCCTGCTGGATAAAACTGAAAAAGTATTGCCAAGCCTTACACCTGAAAATTTGAAAGACAATTTTCCGATGATGAAAAGATTGTTTTAAAATGATTTGAGAGTTGGACTGATAGTATTATTAAAATGGTTTTATTATGATTATTGCGAGTAATGTATCGAAGCAGTTTGGCAAACTAAAAGCATTGGATAATGTTTCTGTTACATGCAGAAAAGGTGAGTGTATTGCATTGATCGGCCCGAACGGAAGCGGTAAGACTACATTGATAAAAAGCATTTTGGGAATGGTGGTGCCAGACAGCGGCTTTATCACTTTTAACGAAAAGAATATTCTGCACGACTGGAAATATAGGGAACAGATCGGCTATATGCCACAGATAGGAAGGTATCCCGATAATATGACCATCGGGCATGTATTAGATATGATGAAAGATATACGCAGTAAAACTTTGAGTATTGATGAAGATCTGATTAAAGCATTTGGCCTGAATGATTTGATGCATAAAAGAATGCGAACCTTATCCGGCGGAACCACTCAGAAAGTAAGCGCTGCTTTGGCATTCTTGTTTAATCCTTCTGTATTGATCTTAGATGAGCCAACAGCAGGGTTAGATCCTGTTGCTTCCGAAATATTCAAAGAGAAAATTATATCCGAAAAGCAAAAGGGGAAACTGGTATTGATTACATCGCATGTATTAAGTGACTTGGATGACCTGATCACACAGGTTATTTATATGCAGGACGGACAACTTAGATTTCATAAGACCATAGAAGAATTACGCAATGATACAGGGGAAGAAAAATTATCTAAAGCTATTGCGAACGTTATGATCAAAAATTAATCATGAAAAAGATCATCAAATATGTAATGACTGATATTCTCCGTAACAGGATCGTATTGGCGTACACTGTTTTTTTATTAATAACTTCTTTCAGTGTCTTTAGTCTGGAAGATAATAACAGCAAGGGCTTATTGAGTTTTTTGAATGTTATTTTGATCGTTGTGCCATTAGTGAGCATTATTTTTTCTACCATTTATGTTTACAATAGTGCCGAATTTATAGAATTGCTGGTCAGCCAACCCTTAAAAAGGAAATCGATCTGGTTGAGTTTGTTTACTGGATTAGCATCGTCTTTGTCTTTGGCATTTTTTATTGGTGCAGGCATTCCTATTTTATTGTATCAGACAAATGCAATAGGTTTTATGATGATCGGAATCGGTATTTTATTGAGTATCATTTTTGTTGCAATTGCTATGCTGGCAGCTGTTCAAACAAGAGACAAAGCAAAAGGTATAGGTATTGCTATTTTGTTGTGGCTGTATTTTTCTCTATTGTTTGATGGGCTGGTTTTATTTCTCTTATTTCAGTTTGCAGATTATCCTTTAGAAAAACCAATGATTGCAATAAGTGCACTAAACCCTATTGATCTCGGCAGAATTTTAATACTGTTACAATTGGATGTGTCAGCAATGATGGGTTATACCGGCGCGATATTCAAAGATTTTTTTGGAACATATATCGGGGGGATATTCTCATTTACTGTACTGTTGTTATGGATCGGGATTCCTGTATTTTTCTCCACTAGAAAATTCAATCGAAAAGATCTATGAAAAAAGATATAACAGAAAGAAAAGATATTGAGTTGTTGGTAAATAGCTTTTATGATAAAGTAAAAACCGATGAAGAGATCGGTTTTATTTTTAATGATGTGGCTAAGGTCAACTGGGAAAAGCATTTGCCTGTGATGTATGATTTTTGGGAGAATATCCTATTTTATACTGGAACATATTCAGGCAATCCGATGAATTTGCATAATCACTTACATCATATAAGGCCATTAAATGAAAAGCATTTTGAGCAATGGAATACATTATTTACTGAAACCGTTGATCAATATTTTAAAGGGAATAATGCAAAACTTATAAAACAAAGAGCGATCAGTATCTCTACTGTCATGCAGGAGAAATTATTTCATTCACAAAATGAGATGCAACACTTATAAATAAAAAGAGCATGAACTAATGTTCATGCTCTTTAATTATGGAGGTTATGCTTTATTTTTTAGGAGGAAGTAAAACACCATCAATAACATGAATGATGCCGTTTGATGCAGGTATGGAAGCAATGATGGTTGCAGTACCATTTACCATGATCTTTCCGTCTTTTTTAGTAATAATGATATTATCTCCATTTACCTGCCCGATCTTTTGACCGTCCTGTAATGCTTCTGCCTTATAGACACCCACAGAAACATGGTATTGTAAGATATCTGTCAGGGCTTCTTTCTTTTCAGGTTTTAATAGACCATCTACTGTTCCGGCAGGCAGTTTATCAAATGCGGCATTGGTTGGGGCAAAAACCGTAAAGGGACCCGCATTGCTTAATGCATCTACCAATTCTGCAGCTTTAACTGCAGCTACCAATGTTGTATGATCCTTACTCCCGATGGCAACCTGTACCACGTTTTTTTGTGAGGCTTCATCTTTTACACCTGATTGACCCGTGCCTTTGGCTTCGGATACAGAAGCTGATCCATTTGTTGTAGCAGCAGTATCGGTACTATTACATGCTGAAAGGGTGAGCGCATAACTTGCTATTAATAGCAGGGTTATTTTTTTCATATCAAATTGTTTAAGGGTAATTGATTTTACATTAAAACTACTTCCGGGGAAAGAAAAATTTTATGCGTAGAATCATAAAGCTGAGAAAATGTTGCTGTATGTTAGATGATTCAAATGTTCAATTTGCCGAGACGATATGTTTTCTCAGAAAACCACCGTTTAATAGGGAAAACTATATGGAACCTTATTAATCCAACACGAAAATCAACAAACCAATCTTCTTACAGTTCCTGCACTAAACAAACAACCATTCCTTGTTTTGTATCCTTTATCATTTAACTCACGTGAAATCTCTGTGTAGTTGATATAACCATGCTTCATTTCAAAGTGTTCAATATAAGTAATTGCTCGTTTCCAATTTTCATTATCAATCTTGTTCTGAATTACAACCTCAACACCTTTTTTCCTTGCGGCAGCAGTAAGATTTTTTGGAGTGCCTAACTTCTTAATCTTTTTTAATTCTGCTAATGAGCGTTTTGTCCGGCTTGAAATCAATTCTCTTTCATATTGTGCAACCGTACCAAATATACCAAGGGTCAATGTGTTTAATTCGGGTAACTCAATGCAACAAAGCTTAACACCTTTGTTGCGAAGTGTAAATAAGAATTCTACTTCACGTGATAATCTGTCAAGCTTCGTGAAGAGAAGTGTATAGCCGTTTTTTGTGCAGAGATTAATTGCTGCATCTAAACCAATACGTTTATTGTTCTTTCCACTTTCTTGTTCTGTGATAATATCAATAAGTTCATCATGAGATACTTGAATGAATTGGTCAATTCTTGATTTTTGTTCATCAAGTCCTAACACCTGACGCCCTGTACTTGTGCGAACGTAACCGACATATTTTTCCATAAAAATCGTTTATGGCTAATGTAGGGAACCTTATTTAGCAGGCCACAAACGAACGTTTAAGGTTTGTAAAATCCATCAATTTTAGCGATCTGTTAGCGCTTTGGTAAGATTATGTCACTCTGAAAATCCACCGGTGGACTATAGTCGACTTTTACCGGTGCAGCTGAAGAAATTGACTGGCATTTTTACTCCTAAATCATGGAACCTTGATTTACAACCTTCAGGGCCCGGTCCTTCAGAGCCGGATATTTGTTTGGCAATAAAATGGAAGGAGATAATCGGACTATAGAGCTCCGGGAAATTTCAAAATTGGTTGGCATGGATTTTCAAAATCAATATCATTTTCAAATGATGAAATGTTATCACCCCAATATTTTAAATACCCCTCAATGAAATCGGCCATAATATATTCTGCTGTTTTGATATCAGAACAGAAGCCAATAGATTGATTTGGTTGAATATTGTATTCATTGATAATTTTCTCCAATACTCTTCTTACATAGAGGATTGTCTTTAAATTAAGATGGTCTTGCCGTTTCCCAATTTCGGGGGCGAGGTAAAGGATCGTTTGTTGATCGTCAGTCGGTAGGGTAAATTCTGAACTCATGACTTTTGTTTTATATTCTCGGTTATGACTTGTTGCATCAGTTTCTTTACTTGTGTCTCAGTAAGAATTAAGCTTATTCTGTTTGGTTTCATATTTTTTCTCTTTACTATAAATATCATCGTATCCACAAAAAGACACGAAAAACATAAATATTTTACGACAAAAAATGGGTTATACTTCAAATAAGGGACAGTAACTAACAATGATATATGCTAATCAAAAATGTATTACATCTAAAGTTGAGATTTAGGATGGGATATATATAAACGTGATGTTTCTGTATCAAACTTTACTTATTAGTAAGAAATTGGTTGAAATAATATATGATTAAAGATCACGACAAATTTCTTCCTTTTGAGGTACTCTTAAAGACTAAACCATGATTTCTTTTTAGTTTCATTTTTTAATGCCGCATTACAGGCAATACCAATTGCTTTTGTAAGTTCTGTTTCGAATTCTCGACTTACATCGCCCAATCCAGTTTTAGCATGTATAATTTCATGTATTAGTGTCCCCGAATATTCACTCAATGAACGAAGTTGTTTTCTACTAATGACTATGTTATTTGTTTTTGGATCCCAACATCCTAATGTTTCATTTGATGAAAACAATTCTTTAACCATTGTTTCAGATATCTTGATCTGATTTACTTTACTTGGAAGCCCCCCAATCAATTCAATTATCATTTGTGTCTTTTTGAAAATCTCCAATTCATTTCTTGATAAATCATTTGGATGCACAAAAGAAAATTCAAAACTTTCATTATATACAACTGCAAAATGTGAAATATCAACTATTGAATTGCCAGAAAAATCTCGACCACCTGAAATTTTATTTTTTAAGTTCTCGGGGATTGTAATTACTGTATGCCCACTTGATTTTGCTTGGTCTATTAAATCTCTATGTAGAATTAAGTCAGATGAAGTAACGAAAATTACTTTTTCATTTTGGTTTAAAATCTTTACAGAATGCTCTTGAACGTCTAACCATGAAAGTTCATCATGTTGAAGACCTTCATTATAGTTTTGTAAATCGTTAGCCAGTTCTTTTGCTACAATTGCTGAACTTGATGAAAGAAGAATTTTTTTGATACTTTCTGTATATGCAGTTCTTCCGACATTTGATCGTTCCCTATTTAGAGCTTTTTGAATTGCTTTAGTTTTCTCTGTGATATTATAACTAAACAAAAAATTCGGTTCCTCTGCTACTTTTACTCCATTAATATAGATATTTCCAGTTTGACCATTTTTTTTAATTACTTGCCCATACTTGGTTGCTTCGAATATTTCCTCACCTGAAAATTTTAAAAATAAATTCATCGCTAAACTTATATCTTCATCTGTAACCCCATCAAGTATAAATTTTGAACCAATAAGATTTTCCTCAGTTGCAGTATCTATATTAGCATGTAAAGTAATTATATCAGAGAAACCCTGTTTTGAAGTTTTACTTAATGTTATATCGCCATGTTTCGATTTAACCAAAACAGAAATTCCCTTTCTGTCAAAAGTGGCTAGCGCATCCTTTAAGCCAATTCCAAATTTTCCAATAACGTTTGGGTTAGATAATTTTTCTTGATTTTCGTTTTGTGTTAGATTAGTATATTTAATACCGCGGCCAAAGTCTCGAATAATCCAATAATTGTTTTCCTTTATTATTTCAATTTCTTTCGAATTAGTTATTAGTTGTTCATCAAGTGCATTTGCTATAATCTCTCTGATCGCATGATAAGTTTCCCAATTTTCGAGAATTTTTTCTATGTTTAAATCAAACTGTTTCATTCGTTTGTTTTTTATATTAAATAAGTCATAGAAATTAATTATTCAGTTTCGATAATATTCTCGCCAAGATATCTGCTTCATTGCATTTTAATATTGGGCTCTTGCCTGAATCTTTCTCAATTCCAACTCCGTCAGAATAAGGTGTAATAGCAAGAATATTTTGGAATTTAATATTTGAATTTTTCTTTGCACCCATAAATATTATCCTTTTATTAGTAACATATAAGTCCCCATTGTCTATTTCAATTAATTTATCAACAGTTATTCTTTGTGGTTTAAAATTCCCAACTCTATAACGGACGCCTTTTGCAATTTTGAATGAACCGGTTACTCCACTATATGAAACTGATTTCGTGATTTTCCTTAGCTCCATCCATTTGCAATTCAAACTGTAATAGCAAACTTCATCTTTTTGTAAAGAGATATCAACTGACTTCTTTTCTAATTGATCATTTTCAATTTTCCAATAAAGCTTCAACTTGTCTAAATACTGAGATGTTTGTTTGTCAAAGGAAAGATTCACGTTCAATCGTTTTGCAGCAGAATGGATTCTCTCGTTATTTAAAGGAGAAAGCATGCCATCGATTATTGAACTTTTTACAATATCATCTAAACATGACTTTCTTGATTTAATATCTATTTGGTTAGCTTCTTCTTCTGAAAGATTTAATCTTGTGATAATTTCATTTTTGTCAATTGAATCAATGTTTTCATTTGAACTCAATACATTTGCATATTTTTCCTTATAAATTTTTAAGGCCTCTGTCTCTCTTTCGGTCTCCTTTTTTATTATCTTATTTCTCTTTTTTATTAATAAAAATGATCCGACTGCTATAGGAACCCATACTAATTCGTTAATCCATAAACCTTGGAATGCATTTACGAATATCGCTAAAGAAGAAAATCCAAAAACAATATAAAATAAAATTGGTTTTTTATGCTTTTTCATAAGGTGGATTTAAACATTTTCAAAAAACTGAATGGCGAAGTTGCAAAAGTCAATTATAACATCTTTGTCAAGATCGAATTCTTTTCTGTTTCCTAAATAATTGTGTGATGTTGCTGTAATTTCTTTCCCTTCTAGCAACTCCGAAACTGTTACACATTTAATATGCTTTTTAGAAACAAGAATTATATATGCGTTGGTGTAAGGATAATTTTTTGGAAGGTCTTTAATCTTAAACTCACCGCTTGATCTAAACTTTACTTCAACAAAATATACGTCTTTTGTTTTTGGGTTCTGCATTACAAAGTCAGGCATTCTTCTTATTTCTTGAGCAACATCAGAACGAACACCTTTCAATAATTCCATTATTCCGGGAATTGTATTTTCCATCCCATAGCGGAATACATTATAGCCGAGACTTAAAAATAATTCTTGAATTAAAGTTTCTGCGATCCTTCCTTTTATCATACCGTAACGATACTTGCGTTCTTTGTCTGTGAGACCGCCAAGTTCATCGTCATCATCAAAATCGTCAGGCTCTGTTGATTTATCCAATGCTTTTGGATTTTTTTTAAAGTAACATTTCGTACATAAACCACCATTAAATTTGGTGTATTCCCCGCATTCGATACATTCTGCCATATAATTAAGTTAAAAAAATTAATGTATGTTATGCATCTTATTCTATTTTCAGAATTTCATAATATATTTCTAACATTCCTAATTGACAAACTTCTCCTTCAGATTTTCCAATAACAGATATCCCTAATGGAGACTTTTCATAGATTGCTTGCACCCCATTATTATCGGGTTTAATACTATGTATTGCAGGGGTCTTATTGAATTTAATTCTTAATATTTTTCCTTCTGGATTTTTAACAGTAACGATTGAGGAAGATGTAACCGTCTTTTTCACTTCTGGTCTTAACGTGATTGGAATAATTTCATTTTCTACAAGTATATCATCAAGTGGTACTAATACTTCTTCTTTCTCATTTTTATCAACTGTTAAGATGAAATCTACAAGGTTTCTTAATTCCTTTTCGTCAGAATACCACCAATTTGTAGACCATATTCTATAAAAAATAAATCCTTGTTTTTCAAGTTGAGATTGCCTAAACATATCCCAAGCATAAGCCTCATTACTGCTATGATATTTTGCACCATCACATTCAATTGCAATTATTGGTTTTCCAGTAAGAGTTGATTTAACTACTAAATCAATTCTAAAACCTCCTATTTTAAATTGTTGATGTAATCGATCCTGTCCAATTTTTTCTGCAAGCCGATAATAAACCTCCTCTTCAAATGGTGATTCTGATCCATAAACATCATGGTCAATTTCAAATGTTTTTGATTCACAATTTTCATAAAGTTGTTTTAATAGTGATTCTCTTGTTTCCGTATTATTTTCACTTACGGCTTTGGCATAAGCTAAATATGAATAAAAAATAGCTCTTCCATTATTTCTATATTGCTGTAAAAGTGTTGGATATTGATTTATATGCTCTTGAGGTATAGAAGTACAGACATAAATTTTATATTTAGCCCTTGTGACGATAACATTCAACAGCTTATACCCATTTCGTTGTAAGATTGGACCAAATTGTTGGCGAAAAGAACCATCACTGCGTTTCCCGAATGTCGTGGAAATAATTATAACATCTCTTTCATCACCTTGAATATTTTCCAAGTTCTTTACAAATAAATCGGAACCCAAATCGGCTATTTTTTTATCATACTCGGGTTTTTGTTGTCTAACTTTTGTTATTT
>Ga0364866_10119_pt1 | contig 55857 bp, 47 predicted proteins | sample ExccelAu500001D3_3_FD_206913 | JGI IMG/M metagenome (GOLD analysis project Ga0364866, IMG submission 206913) | Enriched cells from Trout Bog Lake Hypolimnion, Wisconsin, USA - BchlTB.Aug13.5000.01.D3 | ecosystem: Environmental > Aquatic > Freshwater > Lake > Hypolimnion/Profundal zone | place...
AGAGAAGATGCGCTCTTTAGCGCGGGCTTTTTCTTCGTCACGACGTGCGCCACCCATCAAGGCATCGAATTCATATTCCGCAATGGTTTCAAGTAAGGTTACTGCTTGAGCCGCATTACGGGAGTCAGTTTCCTTGCGCAAACGTACCGTTCCCTTTTTGATAGAGTCTTCTACATGCCCAACAATCAGTTTCACACCAGTCTTTTTGACGACATCATCGCGATACTGAATCACTTCTGGGTAGTTATGACCAGTATCAATATGCAGAATAGGGAAAGGAAGTTTGACAGGACGATCGCCAAACTGAAACGCTTTACGCGCTAGGTGAAACATCACAATCGAATCTTTTCCCCCAGAAAACAGCATGGCAGGATTGGCGCACTGCGCTACGACTTCGCGGATGATGTAAATCGATTCAGCTTCAAGCCAATCGAGATGATCATCTAATAAGGTTTGTTCTTGCATTTAATCAGTCATCAATTATTGGTTAACGTGCAGGCCACATTCTTTGCTATTGCTTTGGAGCCACCACCAACGACCCGCACGAATATCCTCACCTTGTTTTACTTGGCGAGTACAAGGCTCACACCCAATACTGGGATAGCCTTTTAGATGGAGCGGATGGATTGGGACATTCTCTTGCATGATATAAGCCCAAACATCGGCTTCAGACCAATCAAAGAGCGGGTTGAACTTTTCGATCCCTCTAGCATCGTCATGCTCCGCGAAATTTAACTCGGTACGCGTAGTGGATTGCTCTCTTCTTTGACCGGTCAACCATGCATCTGCACCAAGCAAGGCTGCATTCAGCGGTTTAATCTTGCGTGCTCCACAACAGGCTTTTTTGGCTGCTTCACCCTCGTAGAAACCATTGATTCCATATTGATCAATAAAGGCTTGTATATCGGATTCTTCGGGATATGCTTTGGTGATAGCAATTTGATAATGATCTTCAGTAGTCTTGACCATATCTACAGTCTCTTGATGCAGGCGGCCTGTAGCAAGGGTGAAGAATTGGATTGGTAGCTTTGCTTGTGCAATTGCATCGGTGATCATCATGTCTTCAGCAGCAAGACTGGTAGCAAAGCGAACATCATTATGAGCCTTGCAAATAGAAACTAAGCGCTCGGTGAGCGCTTGGCTTTTTTCAGCTAATTGGGAGGGACTTAGCTTGCTAGGCGGAATGGTCCAAAATTGTGGGGCATTCATGAGAGCACCAATTTTAGACCAACCAAAAAGAGTGTTGCTGCAAGCGTATTACGAGTGATTTTTTCAGACAGAACACTCGATAATTTTGCTCCTAACCAAATCGCAGGAACAGAGCCAATCAAGAGGCCTGCCAATAGATCAAAGTGCACATTGCCGAGCCACCAGTGTCCAAGGCCTGCTAATGCGGTGAGCGGTACAGCATAGGCAATATCGGTACCTGCAACTTCAGCCGGCCGAAGGGTGGGGTAGAGCACCAAAATCAAGGTAGCGCCGATAGCGCCTGCGCCGATTGAGGAGATGGTCACTAAGACTCCAATCACTGCTCCGACCAATACCGTAGCCACTTTGAGAGGAGACCCGCTTGGTAAACGATTGGGGTTAGCGTGAACCCATTTCATAATCTTCGCTCTAAACAGGAGTGAGCCTGCAGTTAATAAAACGGATACACCAATCGAAAGGCTAATGATGTGATTCCAATCTTTTGATACTGGACCCACATATTTCAGTCCGATGATCGACAGTATTGCGGTGGTCAGGCTGCCCAAACACAGCAGGCGAACAATGTCCCACCGAACGTTACCATGTAAGCGATGGGCTGCAGTACCAAAGCCTTTGGTAATGGCAGCAAAAGCCAGATCGGTACCCACTGCTGTAGTGGGAGCGACGCCAAAAATGATCGTTAGCAAAGGCGTCATGAGCGAGCCGCCACCTACGCCGGTCATGCCGACTAGGAGCCCAACCAGTGCGCCAGAAATAATAAAGTGTGATGAATCGATGAAGAACTGGGTCATGATTTTTTCTGATTATGAGTATTGGGCTTCTTCAAATTCCTGGAATTTGATCGTGTTCATCAAAAACAAAATACGACGCTGAATCGATTTGCGGTTTTCTATTTGTTCAAGCGGTAATTGGTCATGCTCACGCAGCAGGCTGGTGATGATGGGGTTGTATTGCTCCCGAACTGGTGACATTGCGATTCCTCTATTAATCAAGCTTTAGAGGAGACTTTAGCAATGACGCTATATATCCACAAGGAATATATAGCGATATCTATATTACATACGGATATATAGATTATTTTTCGACGAAGGCACGCTCAAAGACATAGTCGCCTAAATGACCTAGGCTTGGGGAGACTTTGAAGCCCCGACTATCGAGCATTTCACAGGTTTCTTTGAGCATCGATGGGCTGCCGCAAATCATGGCGCGATCTACTGCAGGATCCAAAGGGGGTAAACCTATATCTTTGAAGAGTTGGCCAGTTTCAATGGCAGTGGTGAGGCGACCGGTGTGTTTGAAAGCCTCACGCGTCACCGTAGGGTAGTAGATGAGTTTTTCACGAATGAGTTCACCCAAGTATTCATCTTGCGTCAGTTCGTTCTTGATGTAATCGCCATAAGCGAGTTCACTGACTAGGCGTACACCATGAATCAAAACAACTTTCTCGAATTTGTCATAGGTTTCAGGGTCACGAATGATGCTCATAAAGGGCGCCAAGCCAGTACCAGTGCTAAATAAGTAGAGGTGTTTGCCAGGATTGAGGTCATCAATCACTAAAGTTCCAACCGACTTCTCGCTCACGAGAATGGGATCTCCAACCTGAATTTTTTGCAGACGGGAAGTGAGGGGTCCGTCTTGAACCTTAATACTCAAGAACTCCAAATGCTCTTCGTAGTTTGGACTTGCCACGCTGTAGGCTCTGAGTAGCGGTTTCCCTTCAACCTCTAAACCAATCATGAGAAAGTGCCCGCTGCGAAAGCGTAAGCCCTTGTTGCGGGTGGTCGTAAAGCTAAATAGGGTGTCATTCCAGTGATGAACTGACAGAACGGTTTCAGTGTTGCAAGTAGCCATAAAGCGGTGTGATTTTCAGTAAAGCCGCCATTATCCCATTCTTGGGCATGTCCCGAGGGCTGTGGAGGCAATTAACTTTTTATATACCCTGAACTTTTAGTAATAAGGACTATTGCTCGATAGAGTCCAAGCTTCGCTATTATCTAAGCATGAATCGAACTTTTTACCTCCTAATGGGCTTTCTGAGTCTGGGTCTTGTGATGGTTGCGCTCATCCTCCAGCAATTTGGTTACCAGGGGGTCGCATTCTTGCCATGCCCTTTATGCATCATGCAAAGAGTGGGCTATTTGGGAGTTAGTTTTGCTTGTTTTATCGCGATGGCATTCCAGCCCAGCAGAAAAGCTTTCCATGTGTTGGCAACGCTATTTGCAGTTTTTGGCTTGGTTGTTGCTGGACGCCATATCTGGGTCTTGTTTCATCCCGATACTTCCTGCGGTATTGACCCCCTCGAAACTTGGATCAATCAGTTTGAGCTGGTTCGCTCCTTGCCATGGCTATTTAAAGCGGATGGCCTTTGCTCTACTCAACTACCAACTATTCTCGGTTTGCAAGTACCTGAATGGTCCTTTGTTTGGTTTGCGATTATCTTGATCGTACTAGTACAAAGACTTTTTAAAAAGCACTAATTACTCTTCTTCGCGACGCAAGTGCGGGAACAGAATCACATCCCTAATATTGGGTGCGTCAGTTAAGAGCATTACCAAACGATCGATACCGATACCGCAACCACCAGTAGGAGGCATACCGTATTCCAGGGCGCGAATAAAGTCATGATCGAAGTACATTGCCTCTTCATCGCCAGCTTCTTTTTGCTCTACCTGCTTACGAAAGCGATTCGCTTGGTCTTCTGCATCATTCAGCTCTGAGAAGCCATTAGCAATCTCACGACCTGTGATGAATAATTCAAATCGTTCGGTAACGCCTGGACGAGTATCAGACTCTCGTGCAAGGGGGCTTACTTCAATCGGGTAATCAATAATGTAAGTTGGCTCCCAGAGATGTTCTTCGGCTACCAATTCGAAAAGAGCGAGCTGAAGGGCGCCAATCCCCGCATTCTTCAGGGTGGGGGAGTCAGGATTCTCGCCACCTTTCTTCAACTCAGAGCGAATAAAGTCTGCATCCTCGAGTTGCGCAGCTTGATATTGTTTATTGGATTGAGGGCCATATTTCAGAATCGCCTCTGTAATCGTTAAGCGCTGGAAAGGCTTGCTTAAATCCAGCTCGCGACCTTGGTGAGTTAAGACTGCAGTGCCTTGCGCATCGATTGCTGCAGCACGAATCAGTCCTTCGGTAAAGTCCATCAGCCAGCGATAGTCAGTATAGGCCGCATAAAACTCCATCATTGTGAACTCAGGGTTATGGCGGGGGCTCACACCTTCATTGCGGAAGTTGCGATTGATTTCAAAGACGCGTTCAAATCCACCCACAATTAAACGCTTGAGATAGAGCTCAGGTGCTATACGCAGGAACATCTGCATATCAAGAGCATTATGGTGAGTTATAAAAGGCTTTGCTGTTGCACCACCAGGAATCGGATGGAGCATGGGTGTCTCTACTTCCATGAAGTCAGCATCAAGCATGTGACGACGTAAGGAGGCAATGGCGTTACTTCTTGCCTTGAACGTATTACGACTTTCAGGATTGACGATCAGGTCAACGTAGCGCTGACGGTATTTAGTCTCTAAATCAGATAGCCCATGGAATTTATCTGGCAGAGGGCGTAATGATTTGCTGAGCAAACGCAGGTTGCTACTCTCAACCGAGAGCTCGCCCTTATTGGTCTTAAAGAGATGGCCCTCAGCAGCAATAAAGTCACCCATATCCCAATGCTTAAAAGCAGCATGCGTATCAGCCCCGCTGATTTCATCGCTGATATAGAACTGAATTTGCCCACTTCGGTCTTGAATGGTCGCAAAGCTTGCTTTGCCCATCACACGCTTTAGGACCATGCGACCGGCAACCTTGACATGAACTTTCTTGGCAGCTAATTCTTCTTTAGTCAGGCTATCGTAGTGCGTGTGTAAATCCGCTGATAAATGCGTTGGCACAAAATCATTCGGGAAAGGAACGCCAGCTTCCCGAAGTTTGGCTAATTTTTCACGACGCTCTGCAATGATGTGGTTTTCATCAAGGGGTTCTGCGTTAGCTGGTGGGTTGGCTTTATCGTTCATATCAAAATGGGTTGCTGTTAATGGAATTAAACGCCTTGTTTCAGGCTAGCTTCAATAAAAGCATCAAGATCACCATCAAGCACCTTCTGGGTATTGGAAATCTCAACGTTGGTACGTAAGTCTTTAATACGGCTCTGGTCTAGAACATAAGAGCGAATTTGATGACCCCAGCCTACATCGGTTTTACTAGCCTCTAACTTATCTTGCTCAGCACGACGCTTTTGCATCTCATGCTCATACAGACGTGACTTGAGCATACTCATTGCCTCAGCACGGTTACGGTGTTGGCTGCGGTCATTCTGACACTGAACCACGATGCCAGTTGGAATATGCGTGAGACGCACTGCAGAGTCTGTTTTATTAATATGTTGACCGCCAGCACCTGAAGCGCGGTAGGTATCCGTCCGAATATCCGCTGGATTGACTTCAATTTCGATGGAGTCATCAATCTCAGGATAGACATAGATGCTGGCAAATGAGGTGTGTCGACCATTAGAGGAGTCGAAGGGCGACTTCCGTACTAAGCGATGCACTCCCGTCTCAGAGCGCAGATGACCGTAGGCGTATTCACCATCGACTTTGATGGTCGCGCTCTTGATGCCTGCTACATCGCCATCAGACTCTTCAAGAATTTCGGTTTTGTAACCTTTGCGCTCACAATATTTTAGATATTGGCGATAGAGCATGCTTGCCCAATCACAGGCCTCAGTCCCGCCTGCACCAGCTTGAATATCAATGAAGCAGTTGCAAGAATCCATTTCATTGTGGAACATCCTGCGGAACTCCAGATCACTAATCAGCTGACTATAGCTCTCTGTGTCTTTTTCAATTGCGGAGATCGTCTCAAAATCATTTTCCTCTTTAGCCATCTCAAATAACTCGAGTGCACCCGTAATATTGCTATTGAGATTGGTGAGGGTGGCAACAACACCGTCAAGCAATTTCTTTTCTTTACCGAGGGCTTGGGCTTTTTTTTGATCATCCCAAATTTTGGGGTCTTCGAGAATGGAGTTAACTTCAGTGAGGCGGCGTGACTTTACATCAAAGTCAAAGATACCCCCGAAGGGCTTGCTCGCGCTCGAGCAGATCAGAGAGGGTATTGGAGATGGTATTGAGTTGTTCGGCTTCCATCCCCTCATTATAAGGGGGTTATAGCCGGACCTTGACGAAGTCTAATTGGCGGGATTGTCGTCGTGCGCCTCAATCATCAGCTGAATACGAGCCTGCCCTTGATAGCGGTCGGTGACTAGGCGATAGGCCAGCTTGGCACGGTGGGGCAGGGTTTGGGTTCGGTTGAACCAAACTCCGGTGATGGCTTTGCTAGCAGTGCTCCCAATCGGACGTAACTGCAAACGCAAGTGTTTCTCTTTCATGAGACTTTGTTCTGAGATCTCAAATTCTCCATAGAAAACTGGCTGCGGAAATCCTTGGCCCCAGATTTCTTCAGCAAGAAGATCGCCAAGCTCAGGAGTAAATTCATGTGGGGCTAAGCTGCCATCATGGCTATGGCTGCGTTCTAATAAATCATCAGTAAGTAGTTCATCAGAAACTTTTTGAAAAGCAGCATCAAACTGAGCAAAGTCTGCTTTATGAATGGTCAGTCCTGCTGCCATGGCATGACCACCAAACTTCAGAATCAAACCAGGCTCACGTTTAGAAACCAGATCTAGGGCATCACGCAGGTGAAAGCCAGCAATCGATCTACCAGAACCACGCAATTCATTGCTGTCAGCACCATCAGCTGGTGCAAATACTAGGGCGGGGCGATTGAAGCGCTCCTTAAGGCGAGAGGCCACAATCCCAATCACCCCTTGATGCCAAGCCTCGTTCCATAGGCAGATGCTAGGCTTATCACGCATGGCATCGGTAAGTTGATCATCGGCCAGTAATGCGAGAGCTTCTTCTTGCATGCCTGTTTCAATCACGCGACGCTCTCGATTGATGCGATCAAGTTCCTGAGCAATCGACAAAGCCTCACCCTGATCATCAGTCAAGAGCAGGCGAATCCCTAAACTCATATCAGCAAGCCTACCGGCAGCATTGAGTCTGGGGCCAATAGCAAAACCCAAGTCAAAAGCGTTTGCTTTACGAACATCTCTCACTGCGACCTGGAAGAGGGCTTGAATACCTGCTTGGCAAACGCCATTCCGAATGCGTTTTAATCCATTCGATACTAGGATGCGATTATTGCGATCGAGCTGAGCAACGTCTGCTACTGTACCCAGTGCTACTAGGTCAAGGAGATTTTCAATCTTAGGTTGAGTCTCGGTGGTAAATTTTCCCCGCTGACGTAACTCTGCACGTAATGCCACTAAGAGATAAAACATCACACCAACGCCTGCAAGTGCTTTGCTTGGAAATGGACAGCCTACTTGGTTTGGATTCACAATTGCCGCCGCATTGGGAATGATGTCTGCTGGTAGGTGGTGATCGGTCACGATGACATCGATACCAAATTCACGAGCACGCTCAACACCTGCAGCACTTGCGATACCGTTATCAACAGTAATGAGGTAGCGTGGCTTGGGTTTGAGCTCTGCCGCGAGCTCCACTACCTCAGGGGTCAGGCCATAACCCATCGTAAACCGATTGGGAACCAGAAACTGTATTGAGGCACTTTCTGCACCGAGTAGCTTGAGGCCACGCATCGCTACCGCACATGCCGTTGCGCCGTCGCAGTCATAGTCGGCAACAATCACGATGGATTCTCTTTTTTCCAGAATGTCTGCCAACAGCCTGGCCGTACTTAAACAGTTCTTGAGTTCACTCGGAGAGAGTAGGTTTTTGAGTTCTAGAGATAAATCATCTGGCTTTTCAACGCCTCGCGCTGCAAATAATCTAGCAAGCAATGGGTTTAAACCGCTTTGCTCTAACCACTTGGCGGCCTTCTCAGAGTAGGGGCGGCGCTGAAAGCGGCTCATGAACCTGTTCCAATCATGTCTTGCCAGGATATTTTTTTAGCTTTTCGCCAGAACATCCAGGGCTGCTGATGCAATGATTTGCGAGTAAATGTGCGTTCACGAAAACGACCATTGGGAAAGTCAATCAGGATCACTTCATCGAGTTGTTTATTTTCTAGAGCAGTCGATAGCATTCCCCAAATCGATTCTGGATCATCTGTATAGGCAAATCCCGCTTCCAGTTGGTCTGGATTAATATTAGCCGACTGAGGAATATTCAGAAACTTCGCGAGCCCCTTGAGAAGCGGTTTGTTGCTGTAAATGGTTTTGATTTCTTTGAAGCAGTTGGGAGCCTCAACATCGGCTAATTTTCCAATTCCACTAATCCAAATGGAATTGATACTGGGTTTGCCAGATTGTTCACGAACCTGATTGATGGCATCGATATGCCAAAGCATCTGGATTTCATTTTGGAGCTTGCGCCATCTTTTGGATACACCTTCTTCATTGCTGTCACGCGGCATCCACCAGTCAATATTGCGCCCGTGGGATTGATCTAGGCTGTGCGTTGCGAGACTGGCGAACGGTCCGGCAGGTATGAAATAAAAAGAGGCGTTATGAAAAAGCAGGGGGCTTTGAAAATCTTCCTCTAGTAATGGCAGGATCGGCTTTAGTAGTGCGTTAGATTCTTCTTGTGTCAGTCCAAGCTGAGTTTGGTTTAGGAGCACTAGGTGATCTCGTGTCGCATGAAGATGAACTGGCTGTAGGCAAGCAATCGACAGCTGGGGATCTATGACAAGATCAGACTGTCCCAATAAGAGAATCGGGGCAAGCGGCACCCGATTACCCAGTAGAAAACGCTCCTGCGGAAGTCCACAGGGCGGCTGTTCAGCCTGAGGGTCGAGGGCATCCTCCCCCCCGATCATCAGGGTAAACCGGCGGACAGGTTTGGAATTGGTGTTGGGTTCGATAGCCATTTCCTTGATTTTAGGTGGCATTTGATTATTCCATCGGTTTGGCTTGGTAATTCACTAAACTGTTGGGATGTTGAAATTTCCCCTTGAGCTCGAAATTGGCTTGCGCTACACCCGTTCTAAGCGCCGCAAGGCGATTGGTAAGCGCGACGGCTTCCTTTCCTTTATCTCGGGCATCTCCACGATCGGGATCGCCTTGGGAGTAGCATCCCTGATTGTGGTGCTCTCGGTCATGAATGGCTTCCAAAAAGAGGTACGGGATCGGATGCTATCCGTCCTCTCTCATATTGAAATTAGTGCGCCTGATGGCTTGGCGAACTGGCAGCCTTTAGCGCTGACGGTTGCCGCTCAGCCTCATGTTCTTGGGGTTGCTCCGATGGTTGGCTCTCAGGGTTTGTTGAGTCGCGGTGGGGCAATGCGTGGCGTATCGATACGGGGTGTCTCACCCAGCGAAGAGATCAAGGTATCGGATTTACCGAAGCAATTTATTTCTGGAAGTATTGATGATCTCAAGCCAGGGAGTTTCGGGGTTACCTTAGGCTCACAACTGGCAGCCATTATTGGTGCCAATGTGGGCGATCGAGTGAACTTGATTGTTCCAGAGGCTGATCTCACACCAGCAGGCGCCTTACCGAGAATGCGCACCTTACAAGTCGTGGGTATTGTGGATAGTGGCCATTACGAATTCGATAGCTCATTAGTCATTCTGCATTGGCAAGATGCTGCGGCTTTGTTGCGGATGCGCGATCCCACAGGTTTGCGGGTCAAGGTTGACAATATGCAGCGAGCACCTGAGATTGCCAATCAAATAGCTGCAGTATTGCCTGATTCGGTTTGGATTTCTGACTGGTCCCGCACCAATCGCAATTGGTTTGCAGCAGTTCAAACCGAGAAAAAAATGATGTTTATTATTTTGACATTGATCATTGCGGTAGCTGCATTCAACTTAGTCTCCACCTTAGTCATGACTGTGAATGAGAAGCAAGCAGACATTGCCATTTTGCGAACCATGGGCGCTAGTCCTGGAATGATTCAGCGCATCTTTTTAGTTCAAGGTCTGGCCATTGGCTTATTGGGGTCTTTGGCTGGGGTTGCCTTTGGATTATTAATTGCGCTCAACATTGATGTCATCGTTCCAGCAATTGAGGCGATCTTTAGGGTGCGCTTCTTACCCCGCGATGTGTATTTCATTAGTGAGCTACCATCGGATGTTCATCTTGCAGATGTTCTGACAGTGGGATTGATGGCTTTTGGTTTATCAGTATTAGCTACCCTATATCCAAGCCGTAGAGCCTCGAAGGTCCAGCCTGCGGAGGCGCTGCGTTATGAGTAATACGAACTCTGTAGTTCTCAGTGCTAACGGCTTAGCGAAAACCTACGGTCAAGGTGATTCTGCGGTTGAGGTTCTCAAGGCAATCGATTTACAAGTTTTTCCCTCAGAGAAACTCGCTATTGTAGGTTCCTCGGGATCTGGTAAGAGTACGCTCCTGCATTTATTGGGCGGTTTGGATACTCCCACGAGTGGCACAGTGACATTAGCCGGTGAAAACCTGAGTCAACTCTCAATCAAGAAGCTCGATCAACTGCGTAATCGCAGTCTTGGATTTGTATATCAGTTCCATCATCTCTTGGATGAATTTACTGCTCTAGAAAACGTTGCTTTACCTCTTCGCATCAGAGGGCTGGCCAGCGAGGAGTCGCTCGCTCGTGCTAGCGCAATTTTGAAGCAAGTGGGCTTGTCTGCCCGTGAAAAGCATACCCCTGGAGAGTTATCAGGGGGAGAGCGTCAACGTGTTGCCGTTGCAAGAGCTTTGGTTGGTAACCCCACATGTGTATTAGCAGATGAGCCAACAGGCAATCTTGATACGGAAACTGCAGATGGTGTTTTTGACTTAATGCTCAATATTGCTCGAGAGCAAGGAACCGCATTTGTGATTGTGACGCATGATCCTGTAAGAGCACAGCGCTGTGATCGTATTATGCGATTGGATCGCGGTGTATTAAGGCCCTTTGCTGGATGAGCAACCGTCCCTCATGGGTTGACACCCATTGCCATCTGGACGCCCCTGAATTACTCGCTAATCTTCCATCCATCTTGGAAGAATCAGCTCAAAAGGGTGTACAAGCTATTCTGCTCCCTGCAGTTCAGGCAAGTGCTTTTGTTCACGTTAAAGAACTGGCGCATCAATATGCAAAACAGATTCCGGGTCTGGTCTATACCTTAGGAATTCATCCTTTGTATATTCAAAAAGCAAAGGAGAGTGATCTTCTGGTGTTGAAGGAAAAGATTGAGACTAATCTTGAGGATCCTCGCTTTGTTGGGATTGGTGAAATTGGCCTAGATTATTTTGTAGAGGGTTTAGACCCATTAAGGCAAGATTTTTTCTTTCAAGGGCAGTTGGATTTAGCGCAGCAGTTTCAATTGCCCGTTGTACTTCATGTTCGGCGTTCTCAAGATGCAATACTCAAAGCATTGCGTCAAAGAACTTTACCAGGAGGGATTGCGCATGCCTTCAATGGGAGTTTCCAGCAAGCCGAACAATTGATTGGGATGAACTTTAAGCTTGGTTTTGGTGGCGCAGCTACTTACACGCGAGCACTGCAAATCCGTCGCTTACTAACAGAGTTGCCACTCGATAGCATCGTTACAGAAACTGATGCTCCTGATATTCCTCCAGCATGGCTAAGAGATGTGGGTGCAGAATGTAATTCACCAAGCTATTTGCCCAGAATTGCGTCAGAGTTAGCAGATATTAGAGGCATTAGCCACGATCAGTTTGCGCTGGCTGTGAGGCAAAATGCATCACAAGCTTTGCCACGCTGGTCCTCATTCCTTTCCTTCTAAAGATCCTTGCGTTTAGCTATTTCGGCGTTTATCGCCGGGGGATCTCTTCTTCTATTTTTGCCTGCGGTGCCGGCAAACTATCTCTCGATCGCATCAGTGTTGACAGCGCTATTGTTGCTAGCAATCTTTTATCTCGGTCATCCTCAGATCAAGCTTGTATTAGTCATCATTCTGGCTTTTACGCTTGGGTTCTGTTGGAATGCCTACTATGCTGATCAACGGTTAGACCATGTTTTGCCTAACTCATTGGATGGCGCAGAGTTCGAGCTGATCGGCCGGGTAGATGCCTTGCCCCAAGGGAATTCGCAGGGAAGCAGATTTGCGTTTGAAGTAGAGAAAAGTACTTCGCGAGAAAACACAGAAGTATTTACTCCGCGGATTTATCTTAGTTGGAATCCTGCTTGGAAAAATCCGAATACCATTCCTGAAATCATCCCGGGACAGCGTTGGAAATTCAAGGTGAAGTTAAAGCGGCCCTATGGTTTGCTCAATCCCCATACATTTGACTTTGAACGTTGGGCATTTCAACAGGATTACGGTGCTACTGGATCGGTTCGGTCAGGTGAGTTGCTGGAGACTAATGCGATTGGCTGGTTGGATTTTCGTTTGGGTATGGAGCGCAAGCGGTGGCAGTTGCGTGAGAAAATTCAGCGTTTACTGCCTAAGGATGCCCGCTACCAAGGAGTGTTAGTGGCTCTGGTGCTAGGTGATCAAAATGCGATCGAACAAGATGATTGGCGAATATTCAATGTAACCGGCATTGGACATTTAATTTCAATCTCTGGCTTGCATGTCACTATGTTAGCTGGGGTAGGGGCAATGATCGCAGCTAAGGTATGGCGCAGGAGATCATTACCGCTTTATATCCCAGTTGCTAAAGTCGCAGCAATCATCGGCTTTCTCACTGCTTTTATCTATACCTGGTTGGCGGGCTTCCAGATACCAGCACAAAGAACGATGTATATGGTTGGGGTAGTAGCCTTTGCTTTATGGAATGGCCGTAATCCCCGATCGTTTGATATTTGGTGGTGGGCCCTCTTTTTTGTTTTGCTGATTGATCCAATGGCGCCCTACACGCCTGGCTTTTGGCTCTCTTTCGGTGCTGTAGCTGCCATTCTCTATTCCATGAAAGACGCAAAGGGATTATTGGGTATTCCCACTGGTAAAGAGCTTGATAGTGTTTGGCAAGACCGTATTAGGATAGCCTTATCGGAAGCTTGTCGGGTGCAAGCAGTAGTAACCATTGCCTTGCTCCCGCTTACTTATTATTGGTTCTATCAAACCTCGATTGTGTCGCCCATTGCAAATACTTTGGCGATTCCGGTGGTGAGTTATGTAGTCACTCCTTTTGCTATCGCCGGCGCTCTTTTACCCGAGTGGTTGGGAGAATGGTTTTTAAAACTAGCGCATTTATCAATGGAGTATTTGGGGATCGCATTAACAAAATTTGCTGGTTTGTCGTGGGCAGTGCACCGCTCCCACGAGCCTACTATCTGGGCATTAAGTATTGCCAGCCTTGGTGTGATTATGGCGATTCGACCTGGAGATTTGCTGGATAGCTGGAAGTCACGAGTATGCGGAGTTTGCTTATCCAGTGTTTTATTTATTCCACCATTACCCCATCTCAAGCCCGGGCAGTTTAGGGCAACCGTCTTAGACATTGGGCAGGGAACAGCAGTGTTGATTGAGACAGCGACAAAGACGCTGCTATATGACACCGGCCCAACTCACGGAATGAAGGATGATGCAGGTAGGCGGATCATTATTCCTTTTTTACTAGGCAGTGGCATTCATGAGATTGATCGCTTGGCAATTAGTCACAGCGATAGTGACCATATTGGTGGAGCTACATCCTTACTCAAGGAGATACGGTTTCGTTCGATGATGGGATCGTTACCGGAAAACAATCCCTTATTAAGCAATCTGAATAGAAGATCAATTCCAGCCCTGCTATGTCGTTATGGTCAGCAATGGGAGTGGGATAGGGTGACATTTAAAGTATGGCATCCAGAGGAGGGCACCAACTTTGAGCTTGAGTATCCGATGAAACCCAATGAAATTAGTTGTGTTTTGGAAATCAGTAATGATCGCTATTCTTTATGGATGACTGGGGATGTTGAGAAATATGGCGAAGCGGAAATTGTCAGAAGACTGGCCAATGAGGAGTACTCGAAAAGTAATGACAAGGAAGTGATTTTCATGGCGCCTCACCATGGGAGCAAAACATCCTCTTCAGTTGGTTTGCTTGAGGCACTCAATCCAAGTCGAGCATTTGCTCAAAACGGACATTTAAACCGCTATGGGCATCCACATCCAACAGTTACCCAGCGCTATCAAGACTTGAATATTCCGTTTTATCAAACGCCAAAGACGGGCGCTCAGATTTGGAGTTTCGGATCGAGTGCAATCTCAAAGATCGATTGGCGATTTCAGGAAGCAAGGATATGGCATAGGAAATAAACCCTAAGCCAAAATTCTGATTACTGTTTTGATTGTTTAACCGTCATTGGGCAGGTTGACTGAAAAATCACAGTCTTCACATACATAGGAAGATTTTTGCTTTCGTCAATTCCGATGGTTTGGGTTAATTCATTCAGGGAGTAATCGCCTGTGTTGTACAGGAAGCGGTTTCTAGTGAGTAGCTTTGGGCCTGATATGTACTCTTTAGTACATAAAATGGTTGTTCCATTGATGGCGCAATTTTTTTCTTTCAGGAGCTTTTCATCAAATTCATATTGACGACTTTCTTTTGAAATGACTGATCCGTTGGCATCGTAGTCTGTGACAGTTCCGGTGCAATTGAGGGAGAAATTCTTCATTTCACCTTTGCTGCAAGCTGCCAATAGAAAGATCACTAATATCACTGATTTCTTCATAAGATTCCCTATATCTTCCAAACTTGAATCATATTGCTTCTAATTTTTATACGGACATCTTAGATGAATTTAATGTCATCGGGAGAGAGTAGGCGTTTACCTAACGTAAATAGAAAAGGGATACTTTCGTATCCCTCTGTTCTATATAGCTAATTTGGTTGCGGGGGCAGGATTTGAACCTACGACCTTCGGGTTATGAGCCCGACGAGCTGCCAGACTGCTCCACCCCGCGTCTGAGCCTTAGATTCTACCATTTTTCCCCGCACCCTGTCCAGCTACCCTGCTGTACTTGGTCTAAGGCTACCCTAAAAGATTGCGTTTTTGACTGGCTAAAGCGCCTTATTTCAGGAGTAATATATCGCCACGCAGCATGATGATCATCAATCTCCTTGGGAAGACCTATGTCAGTTAGCAAACCTGAATTTTCAGAATCTGATCTACTCAATCCAGTAGCGATTGAATATGCCGAAGTAAATAAAAAGAGTGGGCTAGCTACCTTAGCACTGGGTGCAATAGGAGTTGTTTTCGGAGATATCGGTACCAGTCCGCTTTATGCGCTTAAGGCTTGCTTTGACCCCACAACTGGGATTCCGATGACACAAGAATCCATTTTTGGCGTGATCTCGATGGTCTTTTGGGCCTTCATCGTTGTGGTCTCTTTAAAGTACGTGTGGTTTGTGATGCGTGCTAATAACCATGGAGAGGGCGGCATTCTGTCATTGATGGCCCTAGCGATGAGAACCTCTAAAACGGATACTAAGAGAGGCTTTCTTTTAATTCTGATTGGCGTCCTCGGGGCCTGTCTTTTTTACGGCGATGCTGTAATTACACCTGCGATTTCTGTTCTTTCGGCAATTGAAGGGACGGTAGTTGTCTCAAGTGACTTTACCCCTTACGTGCTTCCAATCACGATTGCGATTTTATTTTGCCTATTTTTGATTGAAAAGAAGGGCACCTCGGTGGTTGGCGCTTTATTTGGACCAATCATGTTGGTTTGGTTTTCGATCATCGCCCTAATGGGGCTTTACCAAATTCAAGATGCCCCACAAATTCTGCAGGCATTAAACCCCATATACGCCATTACCTTCATGTCCAAAGATGCCACGATTGCATTTGCTGTTACTGGCTCCATCTTTTTGGTGTTGACTGGAGCGGAGGCACTCTACGCAGATATGGGCCACTTTGGTATTCGCCCCATTAAGCTGGCTTGGTTTGCATTGGTGATGCCATGTTTATTGTTGAACTATCTGGGACAGGGCGCAATGTTATTAACGCATCCTGAGACCATTTCAAACCCTTTCTTCTTGATGGTACCTGAAGCCTATACCTTTGCATTGGTGATATTGGCTACCATTGCTACTGTCATCGCATCTCAAGCCTGTATTTCTGGGGCCTACTCAATGACGAGCGAGGCGATTCTGTTGGGCTTTTTGCCTAGAATGAAAATTCTATTTACTTCTGCCAAAGAAAAAGGCCAGATCTATGTTCCATTCATTAACTGGATGCTTTGCTTTGTAGTGATCGCTATTGTTTTGTCATTCAAAAAATCTGACAATCTTGCTGCTGCTTACGGAATTGCTGTTTCCACCACGATGTTGATGACGACGATTTTGGTGGCAGTTGTGATGAAGTCGGTTTGGAAATGGAATCCTATTTTCATTGCCCTTGTCATCGGTACATTTCTGATTGTTGATTTCGGCTTCTTCGCAGCCAATCTCGGTAAGGTGCTTGAGGGCGGCTGGTTCCCCTTGGTGATTGGTTCAATCTGCTTCTTATTGATGATGACTTGGTATCAAGGGCGTCAAATTGTTCGTAAACGCCTTTTGGATGATGGTATTCGTCTCGATACCTTCATTACTAGCCTGCTAAAAAATCCTCCACATCGTGTTGAAGGCACCGCAGTCTTCTTAACTGCTCACGTGGATTACTTGCCGGTTTCCTTTTTGCACAACCTCAAACATAACCATGTCTTACATGATCGGGTGTTCTTCCTCAAGATCAGCATTTGGGATGTGCCCTATGTTGCTGATGAAAAGAGGCTCACCTTAAAGGAGCTTGGCCCCAACATTTATGTTGTCCGTGCAGTCTACGGCTTCAAAGAGACGCCAGACTCTAACCAAATTCTCGACTTGCTTGAAAGTCATTTCGGTATGAAGATTGATAGGATGAATACCTCTTATTTCTTATCGAGAGATACGATTGTTCCAACCGAGCTACCAGGTATGGCAATTTGGCGCGAAGTACTCTTTGCTTGGATGTACCAGAATGCTGGCAGACAATCCGACTTCTTCAGAATTCCAGCAAACCGTTTGGTTGAGTTGGGTTCAAAGGTTGAGATTTGACGAAACTGACTGGCCTGCGCTTAAGGGTATTTCTACTCTTTGCTTCTTGCTGCCTTAGTACTCTGGCATTCGCAACGCCCGAGGAGGAGGCTCAGCTCGACTCTCTCGATAAAATCGATCAGCAGCTTGAGCTGCAACGTGATTGGGCCAAGTACCGCTGGGAAAAAGCGCAAAACGAATGCTATAAGCATTACTGGGTGAGCTATTGCCTCAGTAGTGCCCGCTCCGATTATCGTAAGGCAATTGATCCTATCGGCACTCAACAAGTTGCCCTACATGCTGAGCAAAGAAAGATCCGCGAGAGCGTAAAGGATCAGCGAGATGCTCAAAAAATCGCTGATAGAGCTTCCCCAGAAAAAGCTGCTGAACGAGCTGAAAACAAGCAGAAGTATGAGCAAAAGCAAAAAGACGCTGCAACGAGGGCAGCAGATTTAGAGCAACGCCGCAAAGATGCACCCAAGCGTTCTCAAGAAAACAAAGCTGGCACTCAGCTTGATTAATCTGTAAATATTTTCATCCTTTTTATTAGGTTATTCCTTGGCTAAAGCTAAAACGATTTATATCTGTCAGTCTTGTGGCGGCACTTCTGCCAAATGGCAAGGGCAGTGTCCTGCTTGTCAGGCTTGGAACACCATGGAGGAGGGGCTTCCAGAGTCCAGCACACCATCCCGTTTTCAGGGCTTAGCCCAATCCTTGCCCAGACAAAAACTGGCGGCGATTACTGCGGAAGATTTGCCCCGCTTTAGCACGGGAGTTGAGGAGTTTGATCGGGTCCTCGGCGGCGGCTTAGTTCCGGGTGGTGTCGTTTTGTTGGGCGGTGACCCCGGTATCGGTAAGTCAACCCTGTTACTCCAAGCTTTGGCCGAGATGAGTTCGGCCGGCATGCATGTGCTGTATAGCAGTGGAGAAGAATCTGCTGCGCAAATTGCATTGCGGGCTAAACGGATTGCTTTAGATGCTCCTGCGCTTGAAGTGCTGGCTGAGATTCAGTTGGAAAAACTGTTATCTATTATGGAAACAGTGAAGCCTCAAGTGCTGGTAGTAGATTCCATTCAAACCCTGTATTCAGAAGCCTTCAGCTCTGCGCCAGGTTCAGTTGCTCAGGTTCGCGAGTGTGCTGCGCAACTTACCAGGGCTGCTAAATCTAGTGGGATCTGTGTTTTGATGGTGGGGCACGTGACGAAAGATGGCCATCTTGCTGGGCCTCGCGTCCTAGAACACATTGTGGATACGGTTTTGTATTTTGAGGGAGATACTCACTCTTCATTTAGATTGGTGCGCTCGATCAAGAATCGCTTTGGTGCTGTCAATGAACTCGGCGTTTTTACCATGACTGAAAAGGGTCTGCGGGGCGTATCGAATCCATCAGCGATTTTCTTGTCACAGCACGAGCAGATGGTGCCCGGCGCTTGTGTCTTAGTGACTCAAGAAGGCACAAGACCGCTCTTGGTAGAGATTCAGGCGCTCGTCGATACTGCGCACATTCCTAATCCAAGAAGATTGGCGGTGGGTCTAGAGCAGCATCGTTTGGCGATGTTGCTGGCAGTCTTGCATCGTCATGCTGGAGTCGCTTGTTTTGATCAAGATGTATTTCTGAATGCAGTCGGCGGAGTCAAAATTACTGAGCCTGCTGCTGACTTGGCGGTATTGCTAGCCATTCAATCCTCCATTCGTAATCGTGCACTGCCAAAAGAGTTGATTGTCTTTGGCGAAGTAGGTTTAGCAGGAGAGATTCGTCCTTGTCCTCGTGGTCAGGAGCGACTCAAGGAGGCTGCTAAATTGGGCTTTAAGTTGGCGATTATTCCAAAAGCCAATATGCCCAAGAATAAAATTCCAGGACTCAAGGTGATCCCTGTAGAGAGAATCGATCAGGCAATTGCTGCCGCGAATGAGCTTAGTTAAGCCAGTAGATCTTCTGCCTGAATGAGTAAGACCTGCTGATCGCCTGCTGAAACCTCCATCCAAATTACTGGGATTTGCGGAAAAGCATTCTTAAAGTGTTCATATTCATTGCCAATTTCAAGTAGAAGTGCGCCACGATCCGTTAAATAATCTGGAGCGCCAGCAATAATCTTTCTAATTAAATCCATACCGTCTTCACCACCCGCTAGCGCAAGAGCAGGTTCAGCTAAGTATTCTGCGGGGAGCTTACTCATTGAATCAGCATTGACATAGGGTGGGTTGCAAATGATGAGGTCAAAACGATCCTCTTCATTGGGCTCAGGCAATGCTTCCCACAGGTCGCCATTGAGCAAATCAATCTGCTCGCTTAGACCATGACGATCTAGGTTACGTGAAGCTAAAGCCAACGCTGGTAGGCTGATATCGCAAGCGCTTACCTGAATATCGGGACAGGCCAAGGCCAGCAAAATCGCAAGTGAGCCGTTGCCAGTGCAAAGATCAAGAGCCCGGCCATCAGCAGGTAACCAGGGCTCTAGATCTCCATTGACTATCAATTCTGCAATCCACGAGCGCGGCACAATGCTCTGTTCGTTGCTATAAAAAGGGACACCCATTAACCAGGCTTCCCCCAAGAGGTAGGCGAGTGGTTTTTGTGAATCAATTCGGCGTTGTGCCAGCTCAAGGGCTTTTGCATGGCTCTCGGCAGTAATCACTTGCTCAAGTTGATCTAGGGCATCGGTGGGACTGAGATCTAGTTGCTTACTAACAATCCAAAGGGCCTCACTTTGAGCATCGCTGGCTCCATGTCCGTAATGGAGCTTTGCTTTTTCCAGTAACTGAGCGACTTGCTCAATACTGTGATTGACTGTTAGTTGGGGCTGAGGCTCAGGGTCCATGATCGAGAGTGTATTTAAGAAGGAATAGCTTAAGCAACCAATTGCTCAAGTGTGAGACGGTAAATATTTTTGAGTGGCTCCACATCATCCACATTGACGCACTCATCGATCTTATGGCTCGTGGCATTGATAGGGCCGAATTCAACCACTTCTTTGCAGATTTTCGAGATGAAGCGAGCATCGCTGGTTCCACCAGTAGTCGATAGTTCTGTTTCTATATGCACTTCTCTTTGAATGGACGAGCGCAAGGCATTGGCTAATGCGCCATCGCCAGTCAGAAATGGACTTGCACCGAGGTGCCAGTCAAGCGCATAGTCCAGATTCTCCGATTGAAGAATCTGCTCTACTTTTGCCTGCAATTGTTCAGGAGTGCTTTCAGTAGAGAAGCGGAAATTGAAATCAATTTTCAACTCGCCTGGAATGACGTTATTTGCGCCAGTTCCAGCATGAATATTGGAGATCTGAAAACTGGTGGGTTGGAAGAAAGTATTTCCCTGATCCCACTTTGTCTCACTTAACTTTTGAATTGCCCCTGCCGCCAAGTGAATCGGATTTTTACCTAGATGAGGATAGGCAATGTGAGCTTGGACCCCTTTGACGGTTAGCTTGCCGGAGAGGGATCCACGGCGACCATTCTTAATCATGTCACCGAGTTGATCAACGGAAGTTGGTTCGCCTACGATGCAGTAGTCTAGATTTTGTTTATCTCGTTTGAGGCGCTCACACAAAATCACAGTGCCATCATGGCCGGGACCTTCTTCATCGCTGGTGATTAAAAAAGCAATCGAGCCAGCATGATGAGGGTGGGCGGTAACAAATTCTTCGGTAGCAACCACAAAGCTAGCAAGCGAGGTTTTCATATCGGCAGCTCCGCGGCCGTATAAATAACCATCACGAATCGTCGGAGTAAAAGGGTCGTTAGTCCATTTTTCGAGAGGGCCAGTAGGGACTACATCGGTGTGCCCAGCAAAGACAAAGACTTTGCCCTGGTCACCTAACTGTCCTTTTTTGATAGCCCACAAATTGGTGACTCTGAAGTCATCTGGTCCGCTCACAATGCTCTCAGTATGAAAACCAAGCGCTTGCAGACGCTGGGCAATCAGCTCTTGGCAGCCACCATCGGCTGGGGTGACTGATTTGCAGGCGATCAGTGCTTCGGTGAGGTCAAGGGCTGCGCTCATCGTAATTTAGTCGCGGAGCAATTCGTTAATGGCAGTTTTGGCGCGGGTTTGAGCATCCACTTTTTTCACAATGATGGCTGCATAGAGGCTGTACTTTCCATTGCTCGCTGGAATAGAGCCCGGTACTACTACTGAACCGGCTGGCACACGACCGTAATGCACTTCACCTGTCTCGCGATCATAAATTTTGGTGCTTTGACCAATGTAGACGCCCATCGATAAAACGCTATTCTCTTCAATCACTACACCCTCGACTACCTCGGAGCGAGCACCGATAAAGCAGTTGTCTTCAATGATGACGGGGCCGGCTTGAATCGGCTCTAAAACACCGCCAATGCCTACGCCGCCAGAGAGGTGGACATTCTTACCAATTTGCGCGCATGAGCCCACGGTTGCCCAGGTATCGACCATGGTGCCTTCACCAACATAGGCCCCAATATTCACGTAAGAGGGCATTAAAACAGCGTTCTTGCCAATAAAGGAGCCACGGCGAGCAATGGCAGGTGGAACGACTCGAAACCCGCCTGCAGCAAAGTCTGCTTCAGTGTAGTTCTCAAACTTGCTGGGAACCTTGTCATAGAACTGGGTATAGCCGCCAGCAGCCATTGGCTTGTTGTCTTCGAGGCGAAAGGACAATAGGACAGCCTTCTTTACCCACTGATTAACCTCCCACTTACCGACGCTTTGACGTTCAGCAACCCGAATGGTCCCTGAATTAAGGCCTTCAAGCACGGCATTCACAGCCTGGCGGATATCTGCAGAAACGGCCTGTGGAGAGAGGTTGGCGCGGTTTTCCCAGGCTTGTTCGATGGTGTTTTGGATGGATTGGCTCATGCTTTTAAGTTAACTATAGGATTGTTAAGGGATTTTGCCCTGAATGTCGATTTATCATTATATCGATGGGCCAAAAACGGGTGTAAACACCCCCAAGCTTGCTATCATCATCCCACCTTAGCTGTAAATTTTTGACCCTTTATTTAAACCCCTTTTTATCCTGCAAAGTACGCCGTGCATCTGAAATCCATCAAACTTTCCGGCTTTAAGTCATTCGTAGATCCAACCCATTTTGAAATGCCGGGTCAGTTAATTGGGGTGGTTGGCCCAAATGGTTGTGGAAAGTCCAACATTATTGATGCTGTGCGTTGGGTTTTAGGTGAGTCTCGTGCGAGTGAGTTGCGTGGTGAGTCAATGCAAGACGTCATTTTTAATGGCTCTGGTTTGCGAAAGCCTGCAGGTCGCGCTAGTGTTGAATTGATTTTTGACAACTCAGACGGACGTGCACAAGGTCAGTGGGGCGCATTTACAGAGTTATCTGTCAAACGCGTTTTGACCCGCGATGGCAACTCGAGCTATTACATTAATAACCAAGTAGTTCGTCGTAAAGATATTCAAGATATTTTCTTGGGCACTGGTATGGGGCCAAGAGGGTACGCCATCATCGGTCAAGGAACGATCAACCGTATTCTGGAGTCTAAGCCTGAAGAGTTACGCGTCTTCCTGGAGGAGGCTGCAGGCGTTTCTAAATATAAAGAGCGTCGTAAAGAGACTGCCTCACGACTTGAAGACACTAAAGAGAACCTTACTCGGGTTGAAGATATTCTGCGTGAGCTTGACCAGCAACTGACACGCCTTGAGAAGCAAGCGACTGTAGCTGAACGCCATGCCCAGCTATCTGGAGAAATGAAATCACAGCAACAGTTGTTGTGGTTTGTGCGCCAAACTGAAGCTGGTAAAGAGCAGGAGCGTCATGCTAATGCGATTCGAGATACTCAAGTCAGCTTAGAAGAGCAGACAGCTAAGTTAAGGCATGCAGAGACCCAGCTAGAAGTGATGCGCACTGAGCAATACGCATTGCAAGATAAGGTTTCTCAAGCGCAGGGCGATCTTTACCAAACCAATTCAGATATCGCTCAAGTAGAGTCACAAATTCGATATGTGCAAGAAGGTCGTCAACGTCTTGCACAACAAATTCAAGATTTGCAGTCGCAACTTCAGCGTTGGACTGTGCAAGAGACGGATGCTGCACAAGCCCAACGTACCGCTGAACATGAACTCGCTGCGGCTTCAGAAAAAGAACAGGCTTTGGTAGCCGATTTGAGTGGCTTGCAAACCCAGTTACCTGGGCGCGAAGCGTCATATCAATCAGCGGTTCAAGTACTGAATGTTGCCAGAGACAGTTTGGCAACAATGGAGCAGCGCTTAGCGAGTTTGGGTGAGCGCACGAAGGCATTGCTAGCAAAACAAGCAGAAATACAGAATCGTACAAGTCGACTAAATGCCGAGTTAGATGGGATGCGCAAGCCTGACCCTGAGGCCTTGCAGATGGCTTTGGATCGTCAAGTAATGGCTCAGCGTAAGGTGGAAGAGTCTAAACAACGCGCCCTAGAAACTCAACAGCGTGTGCCTGCCGCCGATGAAGCGCGTAACGCTGCGCAACAACAAATTCAGACAGCTAATCAAGACCTCGCTCAGACTGAAGCTAAGCTGACTGCGTTGACAGCTTTACAAGCCAGCGTGCAGGCGCAGGGGAAGATTGGACCTTGGTTGGAAAGCAAGGGTCTTAAAGAAAGTAAACGCCTCTGGCAGGAGCTGAAGGTCGAGTCTGGCTGGGAAACCGCTTTAGAGTCCGTATTGCGTGAACGTCTTGCAGCAGTGACTGCGAAGAGTGTGCAAGAGACGCTGGCATTAGCAAATGATGCGCCACCAAGTCGCCTCGCAATCTTATTAACTGAAGAGATTGCACCTGCCACCTCTCCAGTTCCAGCTGATTTCATTGCCTTGGTGTCTCGGGTGCAAAGCGCAGGGGCACCTCGTTTATCTACTGTTTTACAAGAATGGCTTGATAAGATTTATATCGCCGATAGCCTTGAAGATGCATTGCGTCGTCGTGAAAAACTCCCAGCGGGTGGGGCATTGGTAACGCAACAAGGCCACCTAGTCAGCCGCGTTGGCGTTCAGTTATACGCAGCAGATTCTGAGCAGGCCGGAATGTTGGCTCGCGCTCAAGAGATGGAAGGTCTTGAGAAACAACTACGTGCGCAAAAATTGATCCAGAGCGAACTCCAGGGTGAGATGGATCAGTGTATTGCAAATTATCAAGCAGCACATCAGGCGGCTGAACAGGCTCGCCTCAATGCTGAACATGCAGTCAATGAGGCTCATGGCTTTGAAGTGGAGAGGATGCAACTGACTCAAGCTGAAGAGCAATACAGTCAAAGAGCTGCACAGATTCAGAATGATTTAGGCGAGTTGGCCAAGCAGCTTGAGCAGCTCACGGCCGAGCAAAACCAGGCAACTCAAGAGTTGCAGACTTCGGAGAGCGCCAAGCAAGACCTTCAACATAAGCTATCTGAAGCGAATCAACAACTAGAGCTTGCCAGTCAGCAGCGCGATCAACTTCGTGAAGCCTTGCGTGCTGCTGAGATGTCAGCCCAAGAAGCTGCTTTTGCAACACGCTCTCTCCAGCAGCGGATTGCAGACTTACAGCGCGATCAAAGTACTGCGCGTACCCAGATCATGGAGATTCAAGATAAGAATGCTTTAGCAGAGGATGAGCTCAAGGGCTTAAGTGACGAAACTGCTCAGGAGCAATTACAAGGTCTATTGCTGACACGCAGCGAAAGAGAAGCTTTGTTGGCTGCTGCAAGAACGGAGCAGGATGCTTTGTTGCATACGCTGCGCGAAGCAGATGAGGAGCGTCTACAGATTGAGCGCACCCTACAGCCAATGCGCGACAAGGTGGTGGATCTGCAGTTACGAGAGCAAGCAGCTCGTCTTAACTTCGAGCAGTTTGCCACCTTATTATCAGACGCTGAAGCGGACTTAATTGCGCTCGAAACCAGTTTTAGTCCAGACCTCAAGGTTGGAGCCCTGCAAACCGAAGTGAATCGCTTAAACACCGAGATTCAGTCGCTGGGCCCAGTCAATATGGCAGCCTTAGATGAGTTAGCAAGCTCTCGCGAGCGTAAATCATTCTTAGATGCGCAGTCAGCAGACTTGAATGAAGCAATGCAAACCTTGACTGATGCGATTGCCAAGATTGATGCTGAAACACGTGATTTATTGCAAGGCACCTTTGATGAGGTGAATAAGCATTTTGGCAGATTGTTCCCAGAGCTATTTGGTGGTGGTCACGCCGAGTTAGTCATGACTGGAGAAGAGATTTTAGATGCTGGTGTTCAGGTCATGGCTCAGCCACCCGGTAAGAAGAACAGCACGATCTATTTATTATCTGGTGGAGAAAAAGCCCTTACTGCAATTGCCTTGGTTTTCTCTCTCTTCTTGCTCAACCCAGCCCCATTCTGTTTACTCGACGAGGTTGACGCGCCATTGGATGATGCGAATACCTTGCGCTATGCTGAAATGGTTGCCAGAATGGCAGATAAGACGCAGTTTGTCTTTATTTCACATAACAAGATCACCATGGAAATTGCCCATCAACTGATTGGTGTCACGATGCAAGAGCAGGGTGTATCCCGCATTGTTGCGGTCGATATCTCTTCTGCGGTGTCGATGGTAGAGGCGGCCTAAGTGTTCCTAGAGCAGATCATGACAAGCTTGGGTTTGTCAGACTTGCAGTTTGCTTTAGCAGTTATTGGTCTAGGTATTTTGATCCTGGTTGCATTGCTCAATTTGCGATATGCGCACCTCCGTAAAAAAGCAAAAACTAAGCATGCGCTAGAAAAACGTTTTGCCCCTGGATTTGCAGATCCCAACTCTACTCTGGTTGAGGCTGAACAAGAGCGGACTCAAGCCCCTATCATGCCAAGCCCGGAGGTGGCATCAATCGACCCGAGAATTGACTGCGTTATTTCTTTGCGTTTTGATGAACCCATTAGCGGCCAAGAAATTCTGAAAGAAATGGATGACTGGCAAAATATTCCAGGTCCAGCAGGGGCTCAATGGATGTGTGAGGGCTTAAATGCGAATGCACATGAGATGGAGACTTGGGAGCCTCTTCAGAGTGGGGCAATGTACTCTGAATTGCAACTAGCGATTCAACTAGCGAGTCGGCGAGGCCCAATTGGGGTTTTGGAGCTATCGGATTTCTGTTCGCACGTCCAACTGCTTGCCGAAACCTTGGGCTCCCAAATTGATATGCCAACTGTTAGCACGATGCTAGAGAGTGCCGCAGAGCTTGATCGAATGGCGGCGGAGAGTGACATTCAGCTCAGCATTAATGTGGCATTTGATGAGTCCTGCTCTTGGAAAGATTTGGCGATTATTTTGCGTCAAAGAGGCTTTCAATTAAGTCGTAACGGACGATCCTATGAATTTGGTGGGCCTGAAGCCCTATTGTTTAAAAGTGCCGAGCTCGTTCCCAATGAATCAGTGAAGCAATTTACTTTATTGTTGGAGTTTCCATTGGTACCAGAGGCCTCGCGCGCATTTGAAAGAATGTTAGCCGAAGGTGTCGCCATCGCTCAAACTGCGCATGGCCGTCTAGTTGACGATAGTGGTATGAATTTGAGTGAAGCAGCAGTAGCGAGTATTCGCCAGCATTTAGATGCTCTCTATATCAAGTTGGATCAGAGTGGCATCCCTGCTGGCTCATCCACTGCTATTAGATTATTTAGTTAAGGAAGCGCTTTGTCGTCTAATCATCCGATGAATCTTGCGGATCGTTACGCCTTTTTACAAAAAGAGCTTGCGCGACTCGAGCATGCCTACTATGTCCTTGATGCTCCGCTATTGCCGGATATTGAATACGATCGACTGTATCGAGAGCTGCTGGAGATAGAGGCTGCACACCCCGAATGGATCACTCCAGAATCTCTGTCCCAGCGGGTTGGCGGTACTGCACTTAAAGAGTTTGATTCGGTAGAGCATGTTGTCCCAATGCTTTCTCTTAATAATGCCTTTGAGGATGCCGAATTAATTGCGTTTGATCGCCGCTGTAGGGAGGGCTTAAACGTCAAACAGGTCAGCTATGCTGGCGAGTTGAAGTTTGATGGTCTGGCGATCTCTCTGCGTTATGAAAATGGCTCCTTAGTCCGAGCAGCAACTCGAGGCGATGGTGCAAGCGGAGAAGATGTTACTGCGAATATCAAAACCGTTCGCGCCATTCCTCTGCGGCTACTGGGTAAAAACATTCCAGGTGTTTTGGAGGTCCGTGGCGAAGTTTTCATGTATCTGGATGATTTCCAAAAAATGAATCAACAAGCGGCTGCTCAGGGCGAAAAAGAGTTTGCTAATCCGCGTAATGCTGCTGCCGGTAGCTTAAGGCAGCTTGATTCGAAGATTACCGCTAAGCGCCCATTGTCTTTCTTCGCTTACGGCCTAGGCGCCTTAGAGCCCCAAGGATGGCTTCCCGCAACTCATGAAGAGTTACTCAATCGCTATGCAGATTTAGGCTTGCCGGTTTGCTCAGAACGAAAAGTATTGAGATCAGTAGAAGAGATGCTGAGTTTCTATCATGCGATAGAAGCTAAGCGCGATATCTTGCCCTACGATATTGATGGCATCGTTTACAAGGTAAATGCTTTTGCAGAACAAAATACCTTGGGCTTTGTTTCAAGAGCTCCCCGTTTTGCTTTGGCTCATAAATTTCCTGCTCAAGAGGCTCTGACTACCGTCTTGGGTATTGACGTTCAGGTGGGTCGAACTGGTGCCATTACACCCGTTGCTCGATTGGCCCCGGTAGTGGTGGGCGGTGTCACAGTCACCAATGCAACCTTGCATAATGAGGATGAAGTTAGGCGCAAGGACGTGCGCATCGGCGATACCGTCACCGTGCGACGGGCTGGTGATGTGATCCCAGAGGTGGTCTCAGTCATTCAGGAGCGCCGCCCTGAGGATGCCACTCAGTTCGTTATGCCTACCCGTTGCCCAATCTGTGATTCCCATATTGAGCGTTTAGAGGATGAAGCAGTGGCACGTTGTAGCGGGGGTTTATTTTGTGGAGCGCAGCGTAAACAGGCTCTCATCCATTTTGCCCATAGAAGGGCGCTCGATATTGAAGGTCTGGGTGAGAAGATTGTTGATCAATTAGTGGATCAAAATCTTGTTAGAACTCCAGCGGATCTCTATAGGTTGGGATTCGCTGCCCTTGCTAATCTGGAGCGCATGGGTGAGAAGTCCGCTGACAATCTTATTCAAGCGATTCATCAATCACGCCATACGACCTTGGCCAGATTTATCTTTGCTTTGGGCATTCGCCATGTAGGTGAGACGACTGCAAAAGACCTTGCTAATCATTACCAGTCGATGCACGCTCTGATGGATGCTAGGTTAGAAGATCTGCTGACGGTGAAGGATGTTGGGCCTGTAGTCGCAGATTCGATTGTGAGCTTTATGCAAGAGACCCACAACCGCGAAGTGATTGAACAGCTACTGGCTTCGGGCATGCAATTATCCTTGGAAAAGAAGGTCATCAGCGCTGCGGTAGCCGGTAAAACTTTTGTGCTCACAGGAACTTTCCCTAGCCTGAGTCGCGATCAAGCTAAAGACCTTTTGGAGAAGGCGGGTGCCAAGGTGGCAGGCTCAGTTTCTAAGAAGACGGATTATGTTGTTGCCGGTACAGATGCTGGCAGCAAGCTGACGAAAGCAGAAGAGTTGGGTGTTACAGTGATTGACGAGCAGGCAATGATTGCATTACTCGGTTCAAACTAGGTGCCCAGCACCTCTAATAATTCAGTTTCTAATTGGATTTGTAATTTCGGATTCTTACTCAAGTTCACGGCATCAAGCAGTAAAACGTCTTCTACTCTTTCGCCTAAGGTATTAATTCGGGCGGTATGAAGAGAAACCTGATGTTTAGCAAGCACTCGTGAAATGGCATAGAGCAAGCCTGTCCGATCGCTGGCTGAGAGGGAGAGGGCAAAGTATTGGCCACGCTCATCTGGCATTACCCGCACCCTAGGTTGAATCGGGAAGCTACGAGACTGTCTAGATAGGCGACCCATACTGGGGTCTGGCAATGGAGCTTCACTCTGAAGTGCCTCCGTAAGTTCGTATTCAACCAGCTGGATGAGATCCCGATAGCTGCCGCCTTGGGAAACTAAATTACTTCCCGAGATTTGGAAAGTATCCAATGCGTATCCATTGCGAGTGGTATGAATGCGGGCATCCCAAATCGAGAATCCGTGTCGCTCAAAGTAAGCGCAGATACGTGCAAATAAGTCTTCCTGATCTTTGGTATAGACCGCAACTTGCAAGCCATCGCCGATGGGAGAGAGTCTGGCTCGCACAATGGGGTCTGGACTATCTACCTTAGTAAACAGTAGGCGTGTTAGCCAAGCAATATCTGCAGCATCTTGTCTAAGGAAGAAGGGGACATCAAGTTGTTTCCAGAAATGATCATAAGAGGCATCTTCCAGACCGTATAAACGGAGCTTGGCGCGAGACTCTTCTTGATGTTGCGCCAACTCCGATGATGCGTCTGATTTCGAGCCACCGAGCACTCGCAGGGTGGCGCGGTAAAGATCCTCCAGCAATTTACCTTTCCAGGCATTCCATACTTTTGGGCTGGTGCCACGAACATCTGCTACCGTCAATAAATACAGCGCAGTTAAATGACGTTCATCGCCGACATGCTTGGCGAAAGCATTGACGACTTCTGGATCAGTAATGTCTTTCTTTTGCGCGACTTGACTCATATTGAGATGCTCAGCAACCAACCATACAAGCAACTCTGTATCGGTCTTATCGAGACCATGCTCTTTGGCAAATTTGCGCATATCTGCTTTGCCAAGTTGAGAGTGATCACCACCTCGACCTTTAGCAATGTCATGGAAAAGGGCCGCGATGACAAGCAACCAAGGCTTATCAAAATGGGCAATCAGGCTGCTGCAGAAAGGAAACTCGTGGGCATGTTCCACCACCATAAAACGGCGCACATTACGTAAGACCATCAAGATATGCTGATCAACGGTATACACATGAAAGAGGTCATGCTGCATTTGGCCAACGATTCTGCGAAATGCTGGTAGGTAGCGACCCAGCACACTTGTTCGATTCATTAGCTGAAAAGCGCGGCTGACACCCTCTGCTTGCTTCACAATCTCAATAAAGATCTGTCGATTGAGGGGGTCGTTACGCCACTTCTGATCCATTAATTGGCGGGCGTTATAGAGCGCTCTGAAGATCGTGGCAGATAAACCCTTGACGCTGGGAGTCTGCGCAAAAACCAAAAAAGTGCGCAAAATCTGTTCAGAGTGCTTTTCATATAGGAGCGGGTCGACAATATCTAAAAGGCCTTGACGCTCAATAAAGTGCTGATTCTCTTCGCCAATAATGGCGTGGGTAGTCTTGGATTCTTGTGGAAACAGTAAGGCCTCAATATTTTGCAGCAAGATATCGTTCAGCTGCGTGACCGCCTTAGCTGCCCAATAATATTGGCGCATGATTGCTTCGCTTCCTAAGCGAGCGGATGCTTCATGGAGTCCCATTGCAGCTGCTAAGGGATTCTGCAGATCAAAAGCCAAAACATCTTGCCTACGACCAGCAAGCAAATGCAAATTAGCGCGTAAGGTTTCTAGAAACTTTTGGTTCCGATTCAGTTCAGTCAATTCCCGCTTGGTGATGAGTCCTTGGGAATTGAGATCCTTGAAGGTCTTTCCAAGTTGAGCCGCCTTACTGACCCATGAGATGACTTGTAAGTCTCTGAGGCCGCCTGGGCTCTCTTTGCAGTTGGGTTCAAGGGAATAGGGGGTATCTTGATATTTATGGTGGCGTTGGATTTGTTCTGCAAGCTTGGCTTGAAAAAACGTTTTAGGATCCAAAGCTTTCTCAAAAGCAATCGTAAATTCTTTAAAGAATCCTTTTTGTCCATCTATGAAGCGTGCCTCTAATAGGGAGGTGCGCACCGTAATGTCTTGCTCAGCTTCGCTGACACACTCACTCACAGTTCTCACTGAAGAGCCAATCTCTAGACCGGTATCCCAACAAGAGGCAACAAACTTTTCTACTTTTCTGGAGAGGGTCTCCGGCATCGGATCCTGATTGCCGGGTAGCAAAATTAAGATATCAATATCTGAGTAAGGAAAAAGTGCGCCTCTCCCAAATCCGCCAACCGCCACGAGCGCAGCCTCTTTCTCCAGATTGCTCTCTTTCCATAACTGAATGAGCAGTTGGTCACTCAATTTACAAAGCTGCTTAGTCAGCTTATGAATCTGCTGATCACTTTTAAATTGATCGAATACATGATCTCGTGCGCTACGAAAGCTGGCTGCATTGGAAACCAGGGCGGCAGGTGCGTTCATGGCCAGCGTCTCAGAGGACTATGCGCTAGCGGTTTCAGGTCTAAACACGAGACCTTTGACGCAATCGGGGGGAGGGTTGCTTCCAACAGACCAAGTGAGGACTTCAACACCAGTTGCGGTCACTAAGAGTGTGTGCTCCCACTGTGCAGACAAACTACGGTCTTTTGTTTTCACTGTCCACTGATCAGGCATGGTCCGGATTTCACGACGCCCTGCGTTGATCATCGGCTCAATAGTGAAGGTCATACCTTGTTCTAATTTCTCCCCAGTTCCTGGGCGACCGTAATGCAAGATTTGTGGGTCCTGATGAAACACTTTGCCAATGCCGTGGCCACAATATTCCCTAACAACAGAGTAGCCCGCATTTTCAGCATGCGTTTGAATTACGTGGCCAATGTCCCCAAGAGATGCGCCAGGTTTTACTTGCGCAATACCAAGCCACATGCATTCAAAGGTAATTTGGGTCAAGCGTTTTGCCATAACAGACACTTCGCCCACCATAAACATGCGGCTGGTATCGCCGTAGTAACCATCGGGGGTAATCACAGTGATATCTAAATTGACAACGTCGCCAGTCTTAAGGATCTTCTCTCCTGGAATGCCATGACAAATCACATCATTGACTGAAGTACAGATGGATGCCGGAAAAGGCGGGTAGCCAGGAGGCTGGTAATTGAGCGGAGCAGGAATCGTCTTTTGTACATCCCGCATATAGGTATGGCAAATCCGATCAAGTTCAGCAGTGCTGACCCCTGCCTTGACGTGAGGGGCGACGTGGTCTAAGACTTCGCTCGCTAAACGGCCTGCTTCCCGCATGCCTTGGATATCTTTTTCTGCTGTAAATACGCTATTCATGCCTTGATTATCAACGACTTGCCTTGCATTAGTTGAGCTGATTTGCCCAATTTTGAGGCTTAAAGCCGACTTAGCCATCAATGGGAGTGAGCTAAACCTTGCTAGAGGCTTGATATTTAAGCTATAATTTCGTTCTCAGGTCAGTCTGGGCTCATTAAAAACAGTCCAAATTGATCTGAAATAGCGAGTTAAGCCTTCCAGGGTGGCGCTTTTGAGCGCAGCTAGGACTTAACTTTAGAACCAACCCTTAGGAGAATTACATGTCAGTGACTATGCGTCAAATGCTGGAAGCCGGTTGCCATTTTGGTCACCAAACCCGTTTCTGGTCCCCAAAGATGGCCCCCTATATTTTCGGCCATCGCAACAAGATCCACATTATCAACTTGGAAAAAACTTTGCCAATGTTTCAGGACGCCCTGAAATTTGTCAAACAAGTTTCCGCTAATCGTGGCACCATTTTATTTGTTGGTACTAAGCGTCAGTCTCGCGAAATCATTGCTGAAGAAGCAACTCGTGCAGGCATGCCCTACATCGATAGCCGTTGGTTGGGTGGCACACTCACCAATTTCAAAACCGTTAAAGGTTCCCTCAAGCGCTTAAAAGATATGGAAGTTGCTAAAGAGGCAGGTGATTGGGAAAAGCTTTCTAAGAAAGAAGCTTTGACGAATGATCGTGATCTCGATAAGTTGCAAAAAGCTTTGGGTGGTATTAAAGATTTGAATGGCGTACCCGATGCGATTTTTGTAGTTGACGTCGGTTATCACAAGATTGCAATTACTGAAGCGAACAAGCTTGGCATTCCTGTTATTGCAGTTGTGGATACCAATCACTCTCCAGAAGGAATTGATTACATCATTCCTGGCAACGATGACTCCAGTAAAGCAGTCACCTTGTATGCACGTGGCGTTGCTGATGCCATCCTCGAAGGTAGAGCAAATGCAGTTCAAGAAATTTTGATCGCTGCTAAAGAGGGTGAAGAAGAGTTTGTTGAAGAAGGGAAGGCAGACTAATGGCCGCTATTACCGCTGCAATGGTTGGCGAATTACGCGCCAAAACTGATGCACCCATGATGGAGTGCAAGAAGGCTCTGACTGAGGCTGATGGCGATATGGCTAAAGCAGAAGAGATTCTGCGTGTAAAGCTTGGTAGCAAGGCTGGTAAAGCCGCTTCCCGTGTCACTGCTGAGGGTATCGTAGCTTCATTCATCAACGGCACTACTGGTGCCTTGCTTGAAGTGAACTGCGAAACCGATTTCGTTTCTAAAAATGATGATTTCTTAGCCTTTGCTAATGCGTGCGTGAAGTTGATTGCTGAGCACAATCCTGCTGACGTCACTGCTTTATTGGCGTTACCAATGAATGGTTCTACGGTTGATGAAGTACGTAGCGCCTTGATTGGCAAGATTGGTGAAAACATCATGCCACGTCGTTTCAAGCGTTTTGCTGGCAGCAATCAATTGGTTTCTTATCTCCACGGCACCCGCATTGGTGTCATGGTTGAATTTGAAGGTGATGAGACTGCTGCGAAGGATGTAGCAATGCACATTGCTGCCATGAAACCAATCGCTTTATCAATGGCTGACGTTCCTGCTGAATCGATTGCTGTGGAGCGCAGTGTTGCTGTGCAAAAAGCCGCTGAATCAGGCAAACCACCAGAGATCGTTGAAAAGATGGTTGAAGGTTCAATTCAGAAATACCTTAAAGAGGTTTCTTTGTTGAATCAGACTTTCGTGAAGAACGATAAGCAAACTGTTGAGCAAATGCTCAAAGCAGCCAACTCGACCATCAATGGCTTTACGATGTTCGTTGTAGGCGAGGGCATTGAGAAGCGCCAAGATGACTTTGCTGCTGAAGTTGCGGCTCAGGTTGCTGCTGCCAAAGCCACTGCTTAATCTCGGTAATCAGACTTAGCCCTATCAGGCTTAGCTGAAGTATCCAAAGGGCATAGAAACCGTGTTTCTATGCCCTTTTCTTTGATCCTTGCCAAGCCCTTTATAATCTTTCCGAGATATAAAAAACACTTAAAGATCAATAAGCTAAGTTCAGTACCGACTTAGTTAATACGGAAGATAGAAGAAAATGCCAGCCTACAAAAGAGTGCTCTTAAAACTATCTGGTGAAGCCTTGATGGGGGATGATGCCTTTGGTATCAATCCAGCGACGATTGATGCAATGGTTGGTGAAATTGCGCAAGTGGTCAATAGCGGTGTCGAGTTAGCAATCGTGATCGGTGGCGGTAACATCTTCCGCGGCGTAGCGGGCGGTGCTGCTGGCATGGATCGCGCTACTGCAGACTACATGGGAATGCTGGCTACGATGATGAATTCTTTAGCCCTGCAAGATGCCTTGCGTCAAAAAGGGGTCGAGGCTCGCGTGCAATCCGCTTTGAGAATGGACCAAGTTGTTGAGCCTTACATTCGTCCACGAGCGATCCGGGCAATGGGCGAGGGCAAGGTCGTTATTTTTGCTGCTGGTACGGGAAATCCATTCTTTACTACCGATACTGCTGCCGCATTACGAGGCGCTGAAATGGGTGTGGAAGTCATGCTCAAGGCCACTAAGGTTGACGGTATCTACAGCGCTGATCCTATGAAGGATCCTAGTGCAACCCTTTATAAAACGATTACATTTGATGAGGCTCTCATCAAAAATTTACAGGTGATGGATGCTACTGCCTTTGCACTTTGCCGCGATCGCAAGTTGCCTATCAAAGTATTCTCGATTCTCAAACCAGGCGCATTGATGCGGGTGGTTCAAGGTGAGTCAGAGGGTACCTTAGTACACGTTTAACAGGAGGTCGGATGTCTGCAGCAGAAATTAAAACCAATACTGATCAAAAGATGCAAAAGTCTCTCGAGGCTTTAAAAACCAATTTAGCCAAAATCCGATCGGGTCGTGCAAACCCTGGAATTTTGGAGCACATTCAAGTTGACTACTACGGAAACCCCACGCCCTTAAGTCAGGTCGCTAGCTTAGGCTTGGCCGATGCGCGCACGATTAACGTTCAGCCTTTTGAAAAAACGATGGTTGCTGCAATTGAGAAGGCGATTCGTGATTCTGATTTAGGATTAAATCCAGCCTCACAAGGCACGGTGATTCGCGTGCCAATGCCTGCCCTTACTGAAGAGCGCCGTCGTGAGCTCACTAAGGTCGTTAAATCTGAGGGTGAAGAGACTAAGATTGCAGTACGTAATTTACGTCGTGATGCCAACGAACATCTCAAACGCTTAACCAAAGATAAAGAGATTTCAGAGGATGAAGAGCGTCGCGCTACTGATGAAATTCAGAAGATGACGGATAAAGCGGTGGTTGATGTCGATAAGATCATTGCTGATAAAGAAAAAGAGATCATGACGGTTTAAGACCGACTCTTTTCAATCTTCTGATTACTTATAGATGACCCAGCACCCGAGCTCTACCCTGGCGATCCCAGAGGTCAGAGCTGTTCCACGTCATGTTGCCATCATTATGGATGGCAATGGGCGCTGGGCTAGCAAGCGACATATGCCCAGAGTAGCAGGGCATTCCGAAGGCCTCACTGCAGTTCGCAAAATTGTTGCAGAGTGCCGTCGTCTAGGCGTGGAGTACTTAACGGTTTTTGCTTTTAGCTCAGAGAACTGGCGTCGACCACCTGAAGAAGTTGGCTTTTTGATGAAACTCTTTTTGAAGTCTTTAAAAGGTGAAGTGACTCGTTTGGCTGAAAACGATATTTGTCTCAAGTTAATAGGGGACTTAGAGCGCTTTGATGCCGACATTCAGAAAATGGTCTCATTTTCTGAGGAAAAAACGGCTCACTGTCAGGCGCTCACATTTACGATTGCTGCTAACTATGGTGGCCGCTGGGATATCTTGCAAGCGATGCGTAAATGCCTTATTGCCCATCCTCACTTAAATCCAGAGCAGGTGAGCGAAGAGTTGATTCAGCCTTTTCTGTCGATGTCCTATGCCCCTGAGCCGGACTTATTCATTCGTACAGGTGGTGAGCAACGGGTAAGTAATTTTTTGCTATGGCAACTTGCATACACAGAACTGTATTTCACGGACGTTTTATGGCCAGACTTTGACGAAATCGAACTTCAGAAATCTTTCGAATGGTTTAGTCAACGCGAACGGCGCTTTGGCAGGACTAGTGCGCAAGTCATGTCTCAGAGCATGAGTGATGCGGTTTAAAACTTTGCAAACTTTCAAATGCTAAAAACTCGAGTCATTACAGCAATCATTCTGCTCATGATTCTGCTGGTAGTTTTGTTTATGCTACCCCCTGTTTATTTAGGCGGATTTTTCTTATTACTCGTAATGGCCTCCGCATGGGAGTGGAGTCGATTAGTATTTCCTCATCGACCTTGGCTAGCGTATTTGAATGCCGGTGCTTGTCTGTTGATCATTGCTGGCTTAATGATCTTGCATCAACCTTTGGGGCCATTCGCTCTTATGTCTACTGCCGGTATCTTCTGGTTGCTAATTGCCCCCTTGCTCTTATCTAAGGGCCTGAAGATCAATTTCCAAAAATGGTCAGTTCTCTATTTTGTCTTGGGCCTTGTTTTGCTCCCAGCAACTTGGTTTTCAGTCATGTTCCTGCGCGAAATCGGCTTGTTGTTTCTGTTATCGACCATGGCACTAGTTTGGATTGCGGATATTGGCGCTTACTTTTTTGGGAAGGCATTTGGGAAGCGCCGTCTTGCCCCAGAAATTAGTCCTGGTAAATCGATCGAAGGCGCTCTTGGTGGTCTTGCCCTTTGCTGTGTTTATGCGGCCCTATGCGCTTTCTATTTAGCACCTACTGTGACTTTGTTTGGCGTTTGGGCATATCGCTTTGGTTGGTTGCCCATGTTTTTAATGGTCACTGCTTTAACTTGCCTCAGCATCTTTGGGGATTTATTTGAATCTCAACTCAAACGGTTGGCTGGAGTCAAAGACAGTAGTCATTTATTGCCAGGACATGGTGGCGTATTAGATCGGGTTGATGCATTAATCCCTGTAATGCCGATTGCAGTTCTGCTGATGGGATTTTTATGAGCAGTAAACAGCGTGTCGCTATTTTAGGATCCACCGGCTCCATTGGTACGAATACCTTGGAAGTGATTCGGGCGCATCCCGAGCGATTCGAGGTTGTTGCCCTCACAGCAGCAAAACAAGTCGAGCGCTTGGCAGAGCAGTGTATTGAGTTCAAACCGCGACTTGCAGTAGTTGGTGATGCCGCATCAGCTAAAAAGCTTTCTGAACTTCTTTTAGCAAAGCAAATCAGCACTACCGTTTTATATGGATCAGAAGCCTTGATTTCTGCGGTGCTCGAATCGGATTGCGATACCGTAATGGCGGCAATTGTAGGGGCGGCAGGCTTGCTGCCCACTTTGGCCGCTGCTAAGGCCGGCAAAAGAGTGTTGCTTGCCAATAAGGAAGCACTCGTCATGTCTGGTAAGTTATTTATGGATGCAATGCGCGAAGGTGGCGGAGCATTGCTGCCCATTGATAGTGAACATAATGCGATCTTTCAATGTTTGCCTGTCCATTTTTCAAAAAGTCCAAGCCTGCACCACGGTGTTGAAGAGCTATGGTTAACCGCTTCTGGCGGACCATTCAGAAACACACCTCTCTCTGAGTTGGGCCAAGCAACCCCCGAGCAGGCCTGTGCCCATCCAAATTGGGTCATGGGTAAAAAGATTTCTGTGGACTCGGCAACGATGATGAATAAGGGTCTAGAGGTAATCGAAGCTTATTGGCTATTTGGTTTGCCGATCGAAAAAATTCAGGTCTTGATTCATCCACAAAGTGTGGTGCACTCGATGGTGCGTTATTGCGACGGCTCAGTGATTGCTCAGATGGGTCAGCCTGATATGCGAACACCTATTGCTTATGGACTTGCCTGGCCCGACCGCATCGTTGCCGGCGTTGAACCATTGAGCTTGACTCAATTGACTGCTCTTAATTTTACGGAACCTGATCTTCTGCGTTTCCCTTGTTTGTCGCTGGCATTTCAAGCGGGTAAGCAGGGTGGACTAGCCCCGGCGGTATTGAATGCAGCCAATGAGATTGCGGTCGCAGCATTTTTAGATAATGCGCTCGGATATGTGCAGATATCAGAGGTAGTGGAGCGGGTACTGAATGGGATTGAGCCTACTGTTGCGAGCTCGCTCGAAGATATTCTTGAGGCGGACGCTAAAGCAAGAACCATGGCTATTGATGTGATTCAGCATCTACACTCCTAATGAGGGCATTCCTTTGCAGGCATTGATTACCTTCGCTGCATTTTTATTAACCCTCTGCATTGTGGTTTGCTTTCATGAGTTTGGCCATTTTTTGGCTGCTCGCCTATGTGGCGTCAAGGTCTTGCGGTTTTCACTCGGTTTTGGCAAACCAATATTGACTTTCAAGTCAAAGCATTCCGCTACAGAGTGGACATTGGCCCCACTTCCTTTGGGTGGCTATGTCAAGCTTTTGGATGGCAGGGATCCTCAACAAACCATTCAGGAATCAGAGCAAAGCCAAGCTTTTGATGCCAAGCCACTATGGCAGCGATCATTGATTGTCTTCGCAGGCCCCTTAGCGAATTTCATCTTAGCTATCTTTCTATTAACGAGCATTTACGTTGCTGGAGTCGTTCAGTTACCAGCGCGCTTGCAGGCGCCTCCATCAGATTCTGTTGCTGCGAGCTTAGGCATTGTCCAAGGAGATCAAGTTCTAGCTTGGCGTATGCAAGCCGACAACGATTTTGAGCCTGTGATCAGTTGGAATGCGCTCCGCTGGAATGTGATGGATGCCATTACCTCAAAAGAGGGCTTTTTATTGAGGGTGCAGGATCCCTCGGGACGGCAATTTACAACGGAATTTTTACCCTCCAAATTACCCTCGATGTCTTCTTCGGGGGACCCTGTTTCACAGCTAGGCATTCTTCCAGTAATACCGCCAGTTTCTGAGTACCTTAACCTTAAATTAGATCCTATGAGCGCCTGGGTATATGCCACCAGGCGGGTTTACTTGATTAGCAAAGTCTCTCTGAGGCTAATGGCGGGTTTATTGACTGGCGAGAGCTCTCTAAAACAGCTCGGGGGGCCGCTCAGTATTGCCAATATGGCGGGGAGGACGGCCCAAGTAGGGTGGCAGGCTTATTTGGCATTCTTGTCGATTTTGAGCATTAGTATTGGCCTGCTGAATCTGGTGCCATTGCCAATGCTAGATGGGGGTCAGCTCCTGTATGATGCATGGGAGTTGGTCTCTGGGAAGCGGATTTCGACTTCATTGCAGGAGCAGTTCCAGAAAGTGGGCTTTATCTTGCTGATTTCCATTTCCCTCTTGGCCTTGTTTAATGATTTACAACGCTATTTTTCGCCTTGATCCATCTGAATCCTTTTTTCTCTCGGCTTGCCCGATTTGCCGCACAGGTTGCTCTGGTTTTTGCTGGCGCTTGTATCAGCGCTCATGCAGCCGACTCTTTTGTCATTAAAGATATTCGTCTTGAGGGTCTTCAGCGGGTAGAGCCGGGAACGGTTTTTAGTTATTTGCCTGTACAAGTCGGCGATACCTTCACCGATGAAAAGGGTGCTGATGCCATTCGGGCCCTTTATGAAACAGGCTTTTTTAGGGATGTTCAGATTCAGGCTCAGGGCGACGTCCTGATTGTGATTGTGGAGGAGCGTCCAACCATTTCCCGTATTGAATTTACCGGCATGAAAGAGTTCGATCAAGAGATCGTTCGCAAGTCCCTCAAGTCAGTTGGTGTAGCAGAAGCCCGTTTTTATGACAAAGCTCTGATTGATAAGGCTGAGCAAGAGCTCAAACGCCAGTACGTGAGTAAAGGGATGTACGCCGCTGAGGTGGTAGCTACCGTGACACCGGTTGAGCGTAATCAAGTGGCTGTTTATTTCAACATTGATGAAGGCCCGGTCGCCAAGATTCAAGAAATCAATTTCATTGGTAACAAGGTATTTAGCGAGAGCACCTTAACTGGCATGATGCAGTTGCAAGTTGGAGGCTGGCTTTCTTGGTATACCAAAGACAATCTTTACTCCAAGCAGAAACTCACAGCCGATTTGGAGACGATCCGCTCTTACTACCTGAATCGTGGTTATTTGGAGTTTGTTATTGATTCAACCCAGGTCTCGATCACGCCAGATAAAAAATCAATTTATTTAACGATTAGCATTAAAGAGGGCCAGAAATTTACCGTCAGTAAAGTCAGTCTTGCAGGTGAGTTGCTTGGCAAAGAATCTGAATTCATGCAGCTGGTTCAATTAAAACAGGGCGATACCTTCTCTTCTGCTAAGTTGACTGCAAGTACAAAAGCGATTGCAGATTTGCTGGGCACTTATGGTTATGCTTTTGCGACGATTAATCCTCAACCTGATATCCATCGTGAACAAAGCGAAGTAGATTTGACCCTAGTGGTTGATCCTGGACGTAGGGTTTATGTTCGCCAAGTGAATATTTCTGGCAATGCAAAAACCCGAGATGTTGTCATTCGCCGAGAAATGCGCCAGTTCGAAAGTTCTTGGTTCGATGGCGACAAGATTGAGTTGTCTAAAAAGCGTTTAGGCCGCCTAGGCTACTTTACTGAAAATAACGTAACCACTCAGGATGTGCCTGGTTCACCGGACCAGGTAGACGTTAATGTCGACGTTAAGGAAAAGCCGACCGGAGCCGTTTCTTTGGGTGCTGGTTACTCTAGTACTGAAAAGATCATCTTAACTGCCGGAATCAATCAAGATAATGCCTTTGGAACTGGTCAATCGATTGGTCTAAACACATCCTTGGGTAAGGTGAACCAAAGTTTGGCGCTCTCAAATTACGATCCATATTTCACGGAAGATGGAATCAGTCGTTTTAGCGATATCTACTACCGCACCTCAAAGCCTTTGTACTACATAGGCGATCCAGACTATCAGATTAGATCTGTAGGTGGGGACCTCAAGTTTGGTGTACCTTACAGTGAAGTGGATAGGGTCTTTTATGGAACGGCTCTAGAGTACTTTCAAATCAATACTACTGTGAACACCCCGCAGCCTTATTTGAACTACGCTCAGTCCTATGGGGTGCCCCCGCCTGGGTATCCCGGAACTCTGAATACCTACAATATCCCCTTGACTGCGGGATGGTCTAGAGATGGCCGCGATAGCGCTTTAATTCCATCAGAGGGGTCTTTGCAGCAATTATCAGCCGAAGCAGGAACGCCTGCTGGCAATATGACTTACTACCGCATGTTTGGGCAATACCAAAAATATTATTCCTTCAGTAAGGCTAATATTTTGTCGTTCAATGGTGAGGTAGGTTACGGACAGGCATATGGGTCGAATCCATTTCCGATTACCAAAAACTATTACGTAGGTGGCATTGGTTCCGTTCGAGGCTATGCTCCAGGCTCGCTTGGACCCGTTTACTTTAATACTTCCACGGGCTCTTACCAAGCTACCGGTGGTCAGTCAAAAATTGTCTCAAACCTTGAATATACCGTTCCAGTACCAGGGTCTGGCACTGAGAAAACCCTGCGGATGTTTACTTTTGTGGACGGAGGCAATGCCTTTGGGGAGAACATTAATCTGGTGTTGAGGTATTCTTACGGGCTGGGTATATCATGGATATCACCACTAGGTCCCCTGAAGTTTAGTTATGGTATTCCGATTAAGTCACAACCGACGGATAATATTCAGCGCTTGCAGTTCCAGGTTGGTACGGCATTTTAATTGTTAAGGAAAGTTTAATGAAGCACACTTACTCTTCTAAATTGATCATCGAGGGCTTGATTGCTCTGTCTTCTCTTGCAATCTTACCGCAGGCATTTGCCCAAGAGGTTGGTACAAAAGTAGCGGTTGTTAATTCAGAGAAAGTTTTCAATGAATCCAACCTAGCTAAAGCAATGCAGACTCGTTTGCAAAATGAATTCACAAAGCGTCAGAATGATTTACGTGACAGCGCCCAAAAGATTAAATCTGCTGCCGAGAAGCTAGATCGCGATGCTGCCGTGATGTCTGAAGCAGACCGTATTCGTCGTCAGCGTGAGCTTGCTGACCAAGATCGTGAACTGCAGCGTAAGCAACGTGAGTTCACCGAAGATTTAAACCAGCGCACTTTTGAGGAGCGTGCCAAGATTGCTGAAAAGGCTAATCAGGTGCTCAAGCAAATTGCAGAGCAGCGTAAGATCGATGTCATTGTTCAAGAAGCGGCCTATGTTAGCCCTAAGTCCGATATTACCGATGATGTCATCAAGGCTTTAAATAACTCCAAATAAGTTTTATGCCCACCGCCATCGAGCTGGCCAAACAGTTTCAAGTGAGCTTGGTGGGGGAGGGCTCTCTCGCATTTGATAGTCTTGCTCCATTAGAGCGAGCACAATCAACCCAGATTGGTTTTTTATCCAATCCGCTCTACCGCCAAGAAGCAATACAGAGCTCTGCTGGTGCATTAATTGTGAGCCAAACAGATTTTGATTTCTTAAAAGATCAGACTCAAAGTCAAAACCCAAATCGGGTTTACTTCATATCCAATAATCCCTACGCGACCTTTGCCAAAATAGCGCAATTCTTTGCTAAGGTGTCGGCAACACAATATCCAGCCGGTATTCACGCTAGTGCTGTGATAGATCCCTCTGCTCAGGTACCAGTCTCTTGCCATATTGGGCCCTTTGTTCAAATTGGTCCAGGGGTGCAGTTGGGTGAGCGGGTTTGTATTTTAGGAAATACCGTGATCGCCGAAAATAGTGTGATTGGCGCAGATAGTCTTGTGTATCCCCAAGTCTCCGTTTATCACAATGTTCACCTTGGCGAGCGCTGCATTATTCATAGTGGCGCAGTCATTGGCTCTGATGGCTTTGGTTTTGCACCGGATTTCTCTGCCAATGGCGGCGAGTGGGTGAAGATCCCCCAAACGGGTGGCGTTCGGATTGGGAGCGATGTTGAAATTGGCGCCTCCACTACGATTGATCGTGGAGCGATGGCAAATACAGAAATTGGCGCGGGCACTAAGATCGACAACCAAGTGCAAATCGCACACAATGTCATGATTGGTAAGGCCTGCGTGATTGCAGGTTGCGCCGCAATCTCAGGTAGCACCAAAATCGGTAACTTTTGTATTATTGGCGGGGCAGCCAATTTTGCTGGACACCTGACTATCGCTGATAGAACAACAGTTTCTGGCAATACTTCTATCATTCGCTCTATAAATGAGCCTGGGCAGCACTTCACAGGGGTTTATCCATCGATGCTCCATAGCGCTTGGGAGAAAAATGCCGCCATCCTGCGAGGGCTAGATAAAATACGGCAACGCCTACGTTTACTAGATCAAAAGAAGAGTGATAAGTAAGCTGCAGGGTAAATTGTTTTGAATTGGGTAAATTATGAGTAAATCAACTGGAATCGACATCAACAAAATCCTAAAGTTGTTGCCGCATCGCTACCCGTTTTTATTAGTAGACCGCGTATTAGAAATCACTCCTCGAGTGAGTATTACTGCGCTTAAGAATGTCACTATGAATGAGCCATTCTTTCAGGGACATTTCCCTGATTTTCCAGTGATGCCCGGAGTATTAATTATTGAGGCCTTGGCACAAACAGCGGCGCTACTGACGTTTTCAGAAGAGCGAGCTGAAGATGCGGTTTACTACTTTGCCGGAATTGATGGCGCACGCTTCAAAAAACCTGTATTACCAGGCGACCAACTCATCATGACGGCAACGCTGGAACGCGAGCGTGCAGGTATCTATAAATTTCAAGTACAAGCCACCGTTGATGGTGAGCTTGCGGCAGAGGCCAATATTACCTGCGCAGTACGTTCGAAGGGCGCCTAATGAGCTTGATTCATGCGACAGCGATCGTCGACCCAAAGGCTGAGCTAGACCAGAACGTCGAGCTCGGTCCATATTGCGTGATCGGTCCAAATGTGAAGATTGGTGCCGGCAGTAAGGTCGGATCGCATACTGTGATCGAGGGTCACACGACTATCGGCAAAGATAATCACATCGCTAGCTTCGCAGCGATAGGTGGTCCTCCCCAGGATATGAAGTATCGCGGTGAGCCCACCCAATTACTCATTGGTGATCGTAATACTATTCGTGAGTTCACCACCATTCATACTGGGACAGCACAAGATGCTGGGGTTACTAAAATCGGAAACGATAACTGGATCATGGCTTATGTTCACATTGCGCATGATTGCCAAATCGGTAACCACACGATTTTTTCTAGCAATGCTCAAATAGCGGGGCATGTCCAGGTCAATGATTGGGCCATCATGGGCGGCATGTCTGGTGTGCATCAGTTTGTTCGTATTGGTCAGCATGTCATGTTGGGAGGGGCTTCTGCCTTAGTGCAAGACATCCCTCCATTTGTGATTGCAGCTGGTGATAAAGCAACGCCTCACGGAATTAATGTCGAGGGTCTGAAGCGGAGGGGTTTCTCAAGCGAAACAATATCTGCCCTACGCCAAGCATACAAAACTTTGTATAAAGACGGCCTAAGCTTTGAAGAGGCAAAATCTGAGCTACAAAAAATGGTCGGTCATTATGCAGCGGACCCTGCGACAGCAGAGAAGCTCGCTGAGTTTCATGACTTTATTGCCGCTTCCACGCGCGGCATTATTCGGTAAATCGACTTGCCCAAATTAGCTTGCGTTGCTGGCGAGCCTTCTGGTGATTTATTGGCAGCACCAGTTCTGAGTGCTTTAAATCAAATTCCAGAGATGGCAGGTCTCGAGGCCTATGGCATCGGCGGGCCCCTCATGCAGGCCCAAGGGTTTCGTTCCGATTGGCCAATGGAGACCTTGAGTGTCCGCGGCTATGTCGAAGCCCTTAAACAACTACCAGCGATCTTAAAAATTCGTAAAGCATTGGTTCATTCTTTGTTGGCCTCGAATCGGCCCGATATCTTCTTAGGCATTGACGCTCCTGACTTTAATCTAGGTGTTGAAATGCAATTGCGCGAAGCGGGCATTCCGACTCTGCATTTTGTATCACCATCCATCTGGGCATGGCGAGCAGGACGTATTAAAAAGATTGCCAAAGCGGTGGATCGCATGCTGTGCATCTTTCCCTTTGAGGCCGAGATTTATGAGCGTGCTGGTATAGCTGCCACATATGTTGGGCATCCTTTGGCGAGTGATATTCCTTTACAGCCTGATACGTCGGGCGCAAGAGAAAAGATTTCTCAGTTGCTGCACTTGGATCTAGATAAACTCGATGGGACTGTAGTTGCCGTGCTTCCTGGCAGTCGTGCATCCGAGATTGAATTAATTGCCCCTGTATTTTTTGAGACTATGGCTGTTTTAGCAAACAAGCTAAAAGGTCAAGCACTCCATTTTTTAATTCCAGTGGCAACGACTCGCTTGCGAGCCCCCCTTGAAACTCTCAAATCCCAATTACAAAATCAATATCCTGATATTCAGATTCATCTGATCGATGGACAGGCTGACTTAGTGCTAGAGGCTGCGGATGTAGTGCTGATTGCTAGCGGTACCGCTACTTTGCAAGCGGCGCTTTGGAAAAAACCTATGGTGATTTCATATAAGGTACCTTGGTTGACTGGGCAAATCATGAAGCGTCAAGGATATCTTCCCTACGTGGGTTTGCCAAATATCCTCTGTGGTGAGTTTGTTGTGCCTGAACTGTTACAAAATGAGGCAACCCCAGATGCCCTCGCAAAGGCTTTAATGGTTTGGCTAGATCATCCTGCCAAAGTGACTCAACTACAAAGTCGCTTTGCCCAGATGCATGAAACCTTGCGCAGACCCACCGGCCTTTTGGTGGCACAAGCTGTAGCTCAAGAAATTAAATTCAAACAGTCCAAAGCAACATCAATATGAGTGCAATATGGATTTGTGGCGTTGATGAAGCGGGGCGTGGCCCCCTGGTGGGTTCTGTAGTAGCTGGAGCAGTGATCCTCGATCCGCTTCAACCTATCTTGGGTTTAAAAGATTCTAAGAAATTGTCTCCAACAAGGCGCGAGTCACTCTACGCAGAAATCATGCTTAAAGCAAAAGCTTGGGGAATTGGTGAAGCCAGTGCCACAGAGATTGATGAAATAAATATTCTGCAAGCTAGTATGCTGGCGATGCAAAGGGCAGTGGAAGATCTTGTGAGGCGGTTTGGTCAGTGGCCAGACAAAGCCTTAATTGATGGCAATCGCTGTCCTCAATTGCCGATTGCAGCGGAAGCGATTGTGAAGGGTGATGCAAAAGAGCCCGCAATCTCAGCTGCCTCCATCTTGGCAAAAGTGACTCGCGATCGTCAAATGCAAAGCCTGCATGAGCTTTATCCGCAATATGGATTTGCGCAGCACATGGGCTATCCAACCGAAGTGCACTTTGCAGCCCTCAAGCAGCATGGAGCTTGCCATGAACACCGTAAAACCTTCTCTCCAGTGCGCGCTGTGCTGGAAGGATCTGCCAAATGAATCTGGAACCGATCAGCTCCAAAGAAAACTCGTTGTTTAAAGAGTTGCGCTTACTGCAGGCTGCTGGTGCCAAGGGGCAAAAAGCAAGACTCGCAAGCGGTCAGGCAATATTAGAAGGGATTCATTTAATCCAGACCTGGGCGGGGGATCCAGCACTGAAGACTCTGTTCACCTCCGAGCAGGGCATGATGAATCCTGAAATTGCTGAGGTGCTATCGAACCATCTTGACGCATGCCCAGATACTAAAGTGTATCTATTGGATACCAAGCTATGGGATCTATTGAGTGAATTGGTTAATGCGCCACACTTGGCGGGATTATTGTCCTTGCCGACATCAATACTCAATCCAGGAGCCATCTCAACACTGAGTGGCGACGTGTTGATCTTGGATCGAGTTCAGGATGCAGGCAATGTTGGATCGATCTTGCGAACCGCAGCTGCCGCAGGCTTTACTCAGGTGTTAGCCTTGTCTGGTACAGCGCATCTTTGGTCTAGTAAGGTATTGAGAGCTGCCATGGGCGCACATCGTTTATTAGATCTTCATGAGGGTTGGTCCAATCAACAAATGTTGAGTGCCATTGAGGCGCCACTACTGGCAACGAGTGCAGATGGACAAAGTGACTTGTATCAAATCCATAGCACGCTACAAAAACCAGTCGCATGGGTGATGGGTAGTGAAGGACAGGGGGTTTCAGAAGAAATTCTGGCACAAGCCAAAACGGTATCGATTCCGATTGACCCCAGAGTAGAGTCTTTAAATGTTTCTACTGCGGCAGCAGTTTGCTTGTTTGAAACCCTCAGAATTCGTCGAAGCTGAGTCTTAGCCCAAAATAGTTTTATCGGCCTTAATTGCTTGTAATACGGTAGTGGCGATTTCTTCGATGGATTTGCTGGTGGTGCTGACCCAAGGAATAGACTCTTTCTTGAGCATCGCTGTGGCTTCATTAATTTCATAACGACAATTTTCTAGCTTGGCATAGTTGCTACCTGGACGCCGTTCATTGCGGATTTCCGAAAGACGCTCAGCATCTATCATCAGCCCAAAGATTTTCTGGCGATATGGGAGCAAGTCCTTTGGTAATTGCCCTCGTTCAAAATCCTCCGGAATGAGGGGATAGTTTGCGGCTTTCAGGCCATATTGCATAGCCAAATAGAGGCTGGTTGGGGTCTTGCCCACTCGAGAGATGCCGACCAAGATGACATCAGCCTCGGTGAGCTTGAGATTAGACTGTCCGTCATCGTGCGCCAAGGAATAGTTAATCGCCTCAATCCGGTTTTTATAAGCCGCTGTGTCCGCATTGTGGTGTAGGCGGTTCATGGCATGGGTGGACTTGATGCCTAAGGCTTGTTCAAGGGGCGCCACAAATGTCTGAAACATATCCAAAATCAGGCCATTGGCTTTTCCGACAATCGCGTTGAGCTCTGGGTTTACTAGGGTAGTAAAAACAATGGGTTGCACGCCATACTTAGACGCCGTCTGATTAATGCTGCTAACCGCCTCATGGGCTTTTTCAGAGTTATCCACAAAAGGTATGCGAACCTGCCTAAAAGTGGCCTCAAATTGAGCCAAAATCGATTGACTGAAGTTCTCGGCGGTAATGCCGGTGCCATCTGAAACAATGAAAACGATGCGGGATTCGGTGGACATGATTTTGGGTCTTAGGGTCGGTGTCAGCACTACAATAATACGTGAATGAAGTATGCCGTACCTTATACGGCCGCTCGACCAGTTTCCTTATCCTTAGAGAGTATTTTATGTCCAACCAACAGCATGAAAATAGCAGTTTGGCGCAAGCCTACGTTTTACCTTTTGAGCAACTCCGCATGACCGACGTTGAATCTGTCGGCGGTAAGAATGCCTCCTTAGGGGAAATGATTTCACAATTGGCAAGTACCGGGGTACGTGTACCCACCGGTTTTGCCACTACTGCATTGGCCTTTCGTGATTTCTTGCAGCATAACAATCTCACCGAGAGAATTCAGCAGCGTTTAGAGCATCTGAATATTGATGATGTTCGTGCTTTAGCTGAAGCAGGCTCAGAGATTCGTCACTGGATTGAGACTGCCCCTTTTCAGCCCCGTCTAGATGAAGAAATTCGGGTCGCCTTTAAGAAGCTTGATGAATCCGGAAAGGGCTCTTTTGCAGTCCGCTCTTCAGCGACTGCAGAGGATCTGCCAGATGCTTCATTTGCTGGTCAACAAGAAACTTTCTTGAACGTCGAAGGGATTGACGATGTTTTAAAGAAGATTCGTGAAGTCTTCGCTTCGCTTTATAACGATCGTGCGATTTCCTATCGGGTTCACAAAGGCTTTGCCCATGCTGAAGTTGCTTTATCTGCTGGTATTCAGCGGATGGTGCGTTCAGACTTAGGTGCGGCCGGCGTGATGTTTACCTTGGATACCGAATCGGGTTTTGAAGATGTTGTCTTCATTACTTCCAGTTATGGCTTGGGTGAGACCGTTGTTCAAGGCGCTGTAAACCCGGATGAGTTCTATGTCTTTAAGACCACACTTGCTAAAGATAAAAAAGCAATTATCCGTCGCTCATTAGGATCAAAGCTGATCCAGATGCAATTTGCTCCTGCCGGTTCAGCAGAAAAAGTAGTCACTGTCGATGTATCTCCAGAGAAGCGCAATCGTTTTTCTTTGGAAGATGCGGATATCACCGAGTTGGCCAAGTACGCTGTCATCATTGAAAAACACTACGGTCGCCCAATGGATATCGAGTGGGGCAAAGATGGTCAAGATGGTCGTATTTATATTTTGCAAGCACGTCCTGAGACAGTGAAGAGCCAAGCTGCTGGCCAAGTAGAAATGCGTTACAAGCTCAAAGGTAGCTCTAAGGTTTTGGCTAAGGGTCGTGCGATTGGTCAAAAGATTGGGGCTGGTCCAGTCCGTATCATTCGTGATCCTAGTGAAATGGATCGCGTACAGCCTGGTGATGTATTGGTTGCCGATATGACCGATCCCAATTGGGAGCCAGTCATGAAGCGCGCTTCTGCGATTGTGACCAATCGTGGCGGTCGTACTTGTCACGCCGCGATTATTGCGCGTGAGTTAGGTGTTCCAGCAGTGGTGGGTTGCGGCGATGCTACTGATCAACTCCAAGATGGCATGGTGGTGACGGTATCTTGTGCTGAAGGTGACGAGGGTCATATTTATGATGGTCTGATTGAAACTGAAGTAACTGAAGTTTCTCGTGGCGCTTTGCCTGAGATCCCAGTCAAGATCACGATGAATATCGGTAACCCCCAGTTAGCATTTGATTTCTGCCAAATCCCGAATGCGGGTGTCGGACTCGCGCGTCTTGAGTTCATTATTAATAACTACATTGGCGTTCATCCCCGTGCAGTCTTGGAATACCCCAATGTCGATCCTGACCTCAAGCGTGCGGTTGAAAGTGTGGCACGGGGTTATGCAAGTCCAAGAGCGTTCTATGAGGACAAACTTGTCGAGGGTGTAGCTACTATCGCTGCTGCTTTCTATCCCAAGCCCGTCATCGTGCGTTTGTCCGACTTCAAATCCAATGAGTACAAGAAACTGATTGGCGGATCACGTTATGAGCCTGATGAAGAAAACCCAATGCTCGGTTTCCGAGGCGCCTCGCGTTACGTCTCAGAGGATTTCGGTGAAGCATTCGCCTTAGAGTGTGCTGCGATGAAGCGGGTCCGTGAAGATATGGGTCTCGATAATGTGGAGATCATGGTGCCCTTTGTGCGCACCATCAAACAGGCACAGCGTGTGATTAGCATGATGGAGAAGTTTGGTCTCAAGCGCGGTGTCAATGGCTTGCGCTTAATTATGATGTGCGAGATTCCTTCCAATGCAATTTTGGCTGATGAGTTCCTCGAGTATTTCGACGGTTTCTCTATTGGTTCAAATGATATGACCCAGCTCACACTTGGTTTGGATCGCGACTCTGGCATGGAGTTATTGGCGATTGACTTTGATGAACGCGACCCTGCAGTTGAGTTTATGATTGCGCGCTCCATTGACGCCTGCCGTAAGCAAAACAAATACGTCGGTATTTGTGGTCAAGGACCTTCTGATCACCCAGACTTTGCTCGGTGGTTGGTTGCTAAAGGCATTACTTCTATTTCTCTCAATCCAGATAGCGTTGTAGCTACATGGGAGATGTTGGGTAAGCAGTAAGTCTTACCTTAGAGCCAACAAGGCGACTATCTTAGGCTTTTGTCTTGGTGGTCGCCTTTTTTGCTTCCTTCTTCTTTGCTGCTGGCTTTGACTTCTGGATTGGCTTGGCAGGTGACACACTTTTTTGTAGGCGCTTATGCACTGGCACCGGTCCCATCTTTTTGGTTGGGGCAGTAATGGATGGTCCACGACCTGAATTATTCCAGCTAGGCTCAACAATGGCATTAAAGGCGGCACGAAGTTTTTCGCCCCAGAGCTTATGAATCATCTCGAAATAGGGATTGGCATCATCGATGGTTACAAGCTTGCTGGCCTTCAAAGCATTCTTTTCGTATACCAATAAATCCAGCGGTAGACCAACTGAGATATTACTTTTCAGGGTGGAGTCCATCGAGATGAGGGCGCACTTCGTTGCCAGATTCAGTGGCGTATCAAACGTAATGACGCGATCCAGAATGGGTTTGCCATACTTGGATTCACCAATCTGGAAGTAAGGTGTCTCAGGTGTTGCCTCGATGAAGTTGCCTGCGGAGTAAACATTAAAAAGACGAGGACGCTCACCTTTAACCTGTCCACCAAAGATGAAATTGCAATTAAATTCAATTCCAGCCTTTGTCAGGGCTTCATGATCTCTCTCATACACTTGCTTGACAGCTTCTCCAACCACGACTGCTGCGTCATGACAGCTTTGTGCATTCCATAAATTGATGCCCTCAAATAACTGACCTTGGAGCAAGATTTCTTTTACTGCTTGGCTTATTGCGAGATTACCTGCGCTCATCAATGCAAAAAAACGATTTTGGTCTTTTTGAAAGAGCGCCATTTTGCGGAAGGTGCCAATTTGATCGACGCCAGCATTGGTTCTCGTATCAGACAAAAATACTAGACCATCTTTTAAACACAGCCCCACGCAATACGTCATAGCAAAATTCCTAAAATGATTTTTGAGGATTATCGCCTAAGACGGTGAGCGGGACTCGGAGCTGATCTGCTGTATGGAAATACTGGCGCTGAGCTCTTCTCCGCCACCACCAGAACGCACCCCTTTTACGGGGGCAGCAGAGTAATAGTCACGCCCGATGGCTAAGCGGATATGTCTAGTATCGACTAAACAGGCATGCGTGATATCAACGCTTTGCCAGATGCCATGTTCGATATCACTGCAAAAATCGATCCAGGCATGGCTAGCAAGATTAGGGGATTCCTCGGCAAAGAAATAGCCACTGACATAGCGGGCAGGAATGCCGGAAGCCCGGCAAAGACCCAGCATGACATGGGCGTGATCCTGACAAACTCCAGATTTTAAGGTAAAGGATTGGGCCGCAGTGGTAGCAAAATTGGTTTCACCAGGACGATATGCAATCGTATCTTGCACAGCACTCGCCAGTTTAAGAACTGCTTCAGTTGTATTTTTTTTAGGTAGGTGCTTCTCGAAGAAAGACAGCATTTCGGGAGTGGGCTCTGTCAAATGGGTCTGCTGAAGCAAGTAGAAAGGGGATACGGCTTTTGGAGTATCAATGAATTCGTAGGCATCCTGGGTATAGATCTCACCCTCAGCCTCAATCATCATTGAGGTATAGGGACTTTCTTGGACAAAGATATTGCAGAGGTTGCCAAAAGCATCTAGTGAATTACTCGCCTTAATTGGCGTACCAAGCTTCCAGCGCTCAATCTTCTGCCCCGCAGTTTGCGGAGGGGTCAGACGGAGTTCCTGAATGGAGTAGCGTACAGGTGTTTCGTAGCGATACTCAGTGCGATGGCGGATCTTTAAATGCATAGTTTTGTTTAATTCGAGGCCAATGGAATCAAGTATGCAGTACTAAACTCATCGGCGATGTGGTTAATTTTTTCGAGAAAGGATTCAATAAACTCCTCCAGACCTTGTGAAAATACTTCATCAATATCAGAGTAGTCCATGCTTGCTTTGAGCTTGCCAAGCAGCCGTTCAATTTCTTTGGATTGCTGATTTTTAACTTCAGAAATTAAGGGAATTAATTCATTGACGCAACTGACCAGTGAGCGTGGCATTTGCTTATTAAAGATCAATAATTGAGCGACTTGTTTTGGTACGACTTGGTCGGAGTAAATTTGACGATAGATTTCAAAAGCTGAGACAGAGCGTAATAGAGCTGCCCAGTGGTAGAAATCAAAAAAGCTTCCACTATCTTCGTTGTCGTCACCCGCATTTTGAGCCTTTAACTCTTTTAGGCTGACCTGATCCTCATATTTTGTTTCTAAAATCCGGGCGGTATTATCGGCGCGCTCTAGGAGGGTGCCAATATTAATAAAGTAAAAGGCCTCATTTTTCAGCATCGTGCCGTACATGACTCCGCGGAAAAGGTGGCAACGATGCTTAACCCATTCGAGCAGACGACTGGGATCCGCTTGGTCTCTAGCCTCCAGAATGCGCTGCAGTTCAAGCCAAGTAGTGTTTTGGGTTTCCCAAACCTCCGAGGTAATTTTTCCTCGAATGACGCGGGCATTTTCTCGCGCAGCATATAAGCAGGAAACGATGCTTGAGGGATTGCTGGTCTCGTAAATCATAAAGTCCAAGACATTTTCACGATTGATGACATCGTATTTGCTCAAGAAATCTGTTTCTAATTTAGAAATCGTGAGTAACTTTTTCCAGCTCTGCTCTAAGAATTCTGCTGGTTGAGGAAGTAAAGAGGTTTGATGATTGACATCGAGCATGCGGGCAGTGTTCTCTGCACGCTCGGTGTAACGAGCCATCCAATAAAGGCAGTCAGCTGTGCGGCTTAACATGGTTCGATCTTCCTCATTCTTCCAGGACCCAAGTATCTTTGGTGCCGCCACCTTGAGAGGAGTTCACCACTAGCGAACCTTCTTTTAAAGCAACCCGCGTCAGTCCACCTGGAACCATCTTGATGGTTTTTCCAGATAGAACAAATGGTCTTAAATCAATATGGCGAGGCGCTACGCCTGACTCGACAAAGGTTGGGCAAGTTGAGAGAGCAAGCGTCGGCTGGGCAATATATTTATCCGGATTGGCCACAAGATGTGCTCTAAATTCTTCAATCTCTGCTTTAGAAGACGCAGGTCCAACTAACATTCCATAACCGCCAGCACCATGCGTTAATTTCACCACCAATTGATCCAGGTTGGCTAAGGTGTAGGCCAGATCATCCGGTTTACGACACTGAAAAGTCGGCACATTATTGAGAATGGGCTTTTCACCAAGATAGAACTCAATCATGTCGGGCACATAGGGGTAGATAGATTTGTCATCTGCGATACCCGTGCCAATCGCATTGGCTAAAGTGACATTACCAGCTCGATAGGCAGATAAGAGTCCTGCAACTCCGAGCGTGGAATCAGAGCGGAACGATAGTGGGTCTAGGAAATCATCATCAACTCGGCGATAGATCACATCGACTCGTTCTGGACCCTGGGTGGTACGCATAAAGACCTGCTCGTTCTTCACAAACAAATCCTTCCCTTCGACTAACTCAACACCCATTTGTTGCGCTAAGTAGCTATGCTCAAAATAGGCTGAGTTATACATACCCGGAGTCAACACTACTACGTTGGGTTTTTTGATATCGTCAGGCTTCACTGATTTGAGGCACTCCAATAAGAGGTCGGGGTAATGCTCAACTGGGGCGACACGATATTTTTGGAACAGATCAGGGAAGAGGCGCATCATCATCTTGCGATCTTCGACCATGTATGAGACCCCCGACGGAACGCGCAAGTTGTCTTCTAAGACGTAGAACTCACCTTCACCTGCGCGCACAATATCGATCCCGGCAATTTGCGCATAGATATCTCTGGGGATATCCACATTCCGCATTTCAGGGCGGTACTGCGCATTGTTGAAGATTTGTTCAGCAGGAATAATTCCAGCTTTGATAATCTCTTCTTCGTGATAGACGTCATAGATAAATCGATTGAGTGCCTTGACGCGTTGACGTAAACCTTTTTCTAATTGCTCCCATTCCTTAGCAGCAAAGATTCGAGGCACTTGATCAAACGGAATGGTTCTCTCAGAACCCAAGTCGTCGCCATAGACAGCAAAGGTAATGCCAACCCGACGGAAAATGAGGTCAGCCTCAGCTCGCTTGAGACCCATGAGGGTATCGCTTTGCTGTTTTAGCCAGTTATGAAATATCTGGTAGTGGGGCCGCGCTTTACCTGCGGCGTCGAGCATCTCATCAAAAGGCAATTTCATAGTCACAAACTAACGCCTTCGAGATGACAACAATGTAAAGAGTGGTGCGGCTTGGTGCCTTAATGCACCAATATGGTGAAAATTGCTCTAATTCCCTAGTCTAAGCGATTTCTAGCCATTGAGGTCGCCCCGAGCAATGCGACCCTTTTGGACTTCCCATTCACGCTCTTTGGTGGCTGCGCGCTTGTCATGCTGTTTCTTGCCCCTTGCCAATCCAATCTCGCATTTCACATTCCCTTTGGAGAAGTGCAGGTTGATTGGCACTAAGGTATACCCCTTTTGCTCGACTTTCCCTATGAGTTTGCGGATTTCAATGGCATTGAGGAGTAGCTTTCGGGTCCGCGTGTTATCGGGAACGATATGAGTTGATGCTGAAAGGAGGGGGGCAATATGCGCACCAATCAGAAAAAGCTCCGCCTGGCGAATGACCACATACGCTTCTTTAATTTGGGCACGACCTGCACGAATAGCCTTGACTTCCCAGCCTTCTAGAACCAGACCTGCCTCGAACCGTTCCTCGATAAAATAATCGAAGAAGGCTTTTTTGTTATCGACGATACTCATATTTTTACCTTCTCACGATCGATTATGGCAGACGTCCACAAGACCGTTTTAATTGGCCAATCTGCTGAGCGCATGTATGGCTTAGTCACTGATGTTGCAAGCTACCCCGAGTTTTTGCCTTGGTGTGGCGGAGTGGAGATTTTTGAGCAAACCGACACAGTCTTGGATGCCAAAATCCATATTCAATTTAAAGGGATTTCCCAGTATTTCCACACCCGTAATACCAATCATCGCCCAGACTCCATTGATATGGTGTTTGTAGATGGCCCCTTCAAGCGTTTTTCGGGTCAATGGAAATTCATTTCTTTGCGGGAGGATGCCTGCAAGGTGGAATTCACACTGGAATGGGAATTTAAGAATGTCCTCCTAGACA
>Ga0364866_10121_pt1 | contig 55490 bp, 40 predicted proteins | sample ExccelAu500001D3_3_FD_206913 | JGI IMG/M metagenome (GOLD analysis project Ga0364866, IMG submission 206913) | Enriched cells from Trout Bog Lake Hypolimnion, Wisconsin, USA - BchlTB.Aug13.5000.01.D3 | ecosystem: Environmental > Aquatic > Freshwater > Lake > Hypolimnion/Profundal zone | place...
GGTTCGTCCACTGCATCACATACGCAGTGGCCGAATCGTCGCCTTCACCGTACTTTTTGGACCACGCAACGCGCGCCCCGGGGAGATCCTGAGGGGCCTTCTGGCGAAAGTCCGCGATGTCGATTTCGGCAATGACGGGGACTTTGACCACCGACCCATCGGCGTAGGTGATGACGTATCGCGCCATCTCGTACCTCTTCCCTTCGCGGCGCTCTCGATCGTCCCTCATGGAGTCGAGGCGTGCGGTCTGAAGCAGGAACAGCGCGTTCGCCTTCAAGCCCACCTTGATGCCTTCCACCTTGTCAGGCAAATTCCCAGGGACTCCGCTCCCACCAAGAACTACCGCGGTCGGAACCGGCGAGGTCGGAAAATCATAAACGTCGAATGGCACGTTGACGAAAGTTTGGCGACCGGTGGGAAGCGCGGCCAAAGTTCGGCGCGCGTCGCCGAACCAGCCTCGCTCGTTCCGGTAGGCCGTTGCTTTGCCGGCAAGGGTAATCGGTGTGTAGACCACCCCGTGAGCGCCGGGCACCACCAGATTGGCGCCACCGGAGAACGTCGCTCCAAGGTTTCGGAGGATCGAGGCGAGTATCGACCGTTTCTTATCTGCGTTTAAGCGGACCTCTTCCTTCTCTTTGAATGCCAGATTGACGAGTACCACCGCACCGGAACCCTGTGGATACCGAACAAGGCCACCCACATTCAGAAGCGAATGAACTCTCTGCGACCACTCTTGCGGACGCGACACTCTGAGCGAGATGTTGTCGATACCCACGACCTCTCCCACTCCCGGGTCCTTGGTCCAATCCAAGATCGAGAAGTGGATCGACTTGCCCGTCCGTGGCGGATTGATCGACAGCGTCTGCGGATCGACGTTCGGCTGAACGTCAAACGTCACGACCGGCCCTCCGTCGAACGACATACCGATCTTCTTCACCTTGTGATAGAAGCCGTTTCCGATCCAGGTCAACTCCTTGAATGCCATCGGCTTCGGGAACGTCATCGTGTACTCGGGCGGACCATCCTTCAATTCAAAGGAGAAGATGTACTTCCATCCGTCGCTCGACACGAACCCGTTGACTGTGTTGTAGAAGTACTCGTTCGGCAGTTTTGCAAACGGCGCCACGTCTTCGGTATCGACCACGTAGTTGAAGATGTCGCTTGCGACGAACCGGTCGTCGTTGAAGTCGAACATCTTTTCGCCGCTGTACATCACCACGTCGCCGGTCGTAATGCCGGTTGCGAGTGGATCCCTTGGCGTCGCCAATGCCGTTCGCTCACGCCGGAACGGACGGATCATGTGCTCAACTCCCACGATCTTGTTGTAGTCGGCAAGACCCTCTGGCGTAAGGCCGTTCAAGACGAGGTAGCCGCCTTTTGTCGTGAATTCTCGGACCTTGGCGAGGTTCGATGCCAACAAGTGGAGATTCGCCGGCGTGGCCGAGATCACGGCAATTCCCTGGGTTTGGATCGCCGCCAGAGGATCGGGCGAATCGGTCCGGCGCACGCCGATCGCGTCGAGAGCCTGCGAGAAAGTGCGGTCACCGGTAAAGGAACGCACTGGCCGTTCAACTTGGCGATAGGTCGCCGCATAACCAATCAGGTCGGATAGGATCGTTCGCGCAGCTCCACCGGTTGCCAAGTTATGTCCAACTTGGAGCTGGCACAGAATAACAAGTCCGCGCCCGACCGGAACTTCGGCAAGCGCGGTTTGGCTGAGCCTCGGACCTACCTGGACCAGCGATCGCATTCCGCGAGCCGCTTTCACATACGCCCGCTCATAAAGCCGAGAGTTGCCTCCCCAGGCCTTTAAATCGGCGTTGGTCAATCCCTTTACGCTTGGATGATCGCCGTTATCGGCGAACCCGAAGGCGCCACCGCCATCGGCTGGCTGGAGGTCGGTTGGCAGGGCGCCAAACTTCAGCGGGTTCTTCTGTTCAAGAACAATGACCCGGTGTCCGTCCAGGGCAAATGCAGCAAGTCGAGGGTCCGTACTTTCCGCCTCCGTGAGCGCGTCTGGCCCGATAAGAAGATTCGGTAGGTCGGCTGGAAGCGTCGCCAACGAGTGCAGTGCGCGGAACGATACCGAGCGAGACGTTAGGTATTTGGCCACAATCCCGCTTGGGTCGTAAAGCCCGAGTGCGACCTTGGGAAACGTGGGGGCAGGAAGCACCGCAACCGGCTTGGAATCCTTAAACACAACCGCCCCGCTCGCCTTGAGCTGAAGCACGAGTTCTCCAGCCGTTCGAACGGAGACGTTTGGCATCGAAAGGGTCAGATCGAACTTCGAATTCGTCCCGGGTGCGACAGCGAGGGCTTTGCTCCCACTCTGGACGTTTTTGGCGCCAATGACCAATCTCCACTCAAGAGTTAGGGGGTCGGTTGAATGCGAATCGTTGAACACACCGAGGGTTCTCACCACCGATGCGCCTGAACTGAAGGCCGAATCGTATTGCCGAACAAAAACGGCCCGCTCAGCATTCGCAACGTACTTGTCGTGAAACTGCCTCCCTTCGTCGCCGATCCAGAGGTGAAATGCGGTGAAGGTCCCCGCCCACCGGTACCCTTCCGTGATCATGCGCTGGACTTCGGCCATCCCTTTATGTGCGTCCGCCTTCCCTCCAAACGCCTCTTCGCCCTGAATCCAGGCGTAATCCGCAGGGTTGATTCCAGTTGCGAAATACTCCTCACCAGCATAGCGTGGACGCTTTCCGTCGTATACCCAGCGACCGCGACCGCCCCCATTCGGCTGACTTGTGTACGCCAAATTCGGATAGTCGTTCGGCTCATTCGTGTAGACGTAGTGGTCGCCGTGGACGGGAAGAATATTCCCCTTTCCCGACCCGCCGCCGTCGGTCATCGCCAAACGCGTTGGATCCACCGCGCGGACTTCGGCGATCGTTTTCTCCATGTCGGCTTCGAAATCGTCCATCAATCCGCCATAGAGGTTGATGCAGTTGATGTAGAGCCACTCGTTCTCGACGGACCACATATTGACGCTCGGGTGGTTTCGCTCACCGCGAACCTGAGCCACGATCTGATCGCGAACGTTGGCGAGAAGTGGCCTATTGATGCCGCCTTTGTCGTCGATCGCCATATAGCCAATCGCTTCGCCATCGAGGGGCCCGCATCGCCGAACGGTAACGCCATTGAGGTCGCACCAGCGAAGGGCCTGATCGTATGGCATTCCCATCCATTGAATTCCACCGTTCTGGGAGGTCCCTGACATTCTCATGAACCGCTGGCCGGTCTTTCGGTAGTTGGCGAGCCACGTTTTCGGATCGTTGCCCTGGGTCAGTTCAGCCCAACCGTGCCAGACCACGCCGTTCAGCAGGTATTTCGGGCCATCGACGGTCCACTCGCGGAAGCCGAACAGGTTCTCCGAGGAATCGACGTCTTTGCCGCCCTCTTCGACCAAAACCCTCAGGCGATAGCAGGTTGGATGATCGGGCCACCAGATCTCGGGATTTGTCCATTCGCCTCCGACCGATACTGTCCGCTCCTCGCCAGCCTTGAGCGAGATCTCTGGTCCAGTCCAGCGTTTCGCCTCTTGACTGCCCCCCTCGGGTACAGCAACGGCGATCAATCGAACCGATCCGCTTGTCGACGCATTCCGCTTCAGCGTGACTTCGGCGTCAAGGCGATGCTTGCTGACGCTTGGACGAACGAACACGTCGGACGCATACGTTCCCCCTCGAACGTCGAAGCGCGGAGCTTCGAGCATGCCCGATTTGAAGCAAGCCCAGACCGGATAGTCGAGCCTCAAGAACCCCTGGTGACTCCTCGAAGCTGGGAAGGCGAAGTTCTCCCAAAGCGCGGATGGGTTCTTAGGATCTTGAGTGAATCCGTACCAGGCATCTCGAATTCCCACCGAAATTTCGTTGGTTCCGTCGTGGATTGCCGACGTCACATCGCAGGTCCAATCGACAAACGGGTTCTTGTTGAAGCCGCAGAACTTGCCGTTTACCACGACGGTCGTGTTGAGGCTGTTCTGATGGAAAGTTAGGACGAACGAGGTGTTGGGTCTCTTGGCCAGAACCGACACTCGAGTTCGATACCAAACTCGGTGCGCCAGAGCGAGGTCTGGCCGCACATCGGCCTTATCGCCGGGGACTTGAATAGCCGTCCAAACCGGGTTTTTGTCGATTACCGTCATCGGTGTCGCGACGAGTCCCGGTGCGATCTCGTCGTCGCGCGCGATCTCCCAGTCACCCGTCAGGTCGACTCCTTTGGATGGCTCGCCTTGAACTTCGAAGGCGAACTTTTCGGCCGCCCGATCGCGTGCCGTTCGTGGGTCTTGGGAAGGCTGCCACTTGCTGAAGGGATGGAACGATCCTTCAGCCAAAGCGAATGCGTCGGAACCATAGAGAACGTCGCCCTTATCGGGGTGCGGAATATGGATCTCAAGTCTATGCACCCCCGAAGTCAGGTCGACCGAACCCATGTCCATCCAGGCCACGCCGTTCCAGTCCGCAAGCTCCTGAAGGTCTATCGTCGGTGTCTTTGGCCCGACTCGAGTCCATGCCCCACCGTCGACTCTCCATTCGAACGGCGACCGAGCCGCTTCAAAACCGACCCGATGCCATACCTCTCGCTTTCCGGCATTGGAGGTGAACTCGTAAGCCAGGGACGCCCCGGCCGCGGGAACCGAACCGGTGATCGTCAACCATTGGCCGCCGGAAAGGAGTTCGGGGCGCCCGGGTGCACCGTTCCCGAACTTCACATTCGCCGAAGAGGGTTTCTCCCCTTCGATCCAGATCGTGCCCGGTGATTGCGCAGCACTCGATAGGCAAGTTAGGCCGCCCAATAGGACGGAAATGACGAACTGGTGGATTGTTTTCATCTGCGAAAAACTCGATGCGAATCGGGGCTCGTTAGCTCAGCGCTTTGAGGCGCCAACCAGGTGCTTGTCGCGCTCGGCGAGTAGATCGAAAAGTGGACTTCCCGTCACCCCTTCGAGCGGCAGGGTGACACGCTCTCGCCGGCGCGCCGATTCATAGAGCGCGAACAAGATCTCGGCGGCGCGGAACGCCTTTCGATACGACAACTCCGGTTCTTCACCCGAAAGGAGGCAGTCGATCGCATTGCGAACCGTCTCCTTCATCTGGATTGAGTGATCGTCGTTCACGACGGGGAACGTCCAATCTGGGTCTTTGTAGACGACTGCCCTTCGGATTTCGCCGTCCCACATGACCTCAACGAACCCTTCATCGCCAGTCACGCGAATTCCGCCCCACAGGTCCATATCGAGACGACCGGTTCGGATCGTTGCCTTCACGCCATTCTCAAAAACAAAGACGCCGGTAAACATCCCTTCGGCGGGAACCGCGAAAAACTCAACGCCGGTGGAAAGATCGACGGCGCCATGAACCCAAGTAACCGGATTCTCGCGATTGAAAGAAAGCGCTTGATCGACTGAATGAGTGCCGCAATCCAGCAGGTGTGGAGGCGAGAAGAGGTCCATTCGCTCAATCTTTCCGAACTGCCCCGCTTCAAGGAGCCGCCTAACCGCCAGGTTCCCTTCCGCAAACCGGCGCTGATGACAGAAGGTGAGGACGATTCCGCTCAGCTCAGCAAGTCTAACGATTTCAAGGGTCTCATCCCATGTCGCTGCCATCGGCTTCTCGGAAAGGACAAGCCTGACGCCAGCAGCAATGCAAGCTCGCAGAACGGAGAGATGGAGCCCAGTCCAAAGCGCGATAACGGCGATATCGGGTCGCTCTTCGCACAAAAGGCCTTCGATGTCGGTGTAGATAGCCGCATCGAGATTGAATTCGGTGTCGAGGGCTTGGGCTGTTTCACGTTTGACGTCAGCAAGTGCAACGATCTTCGCCCGAGAATCCGCCACAAGTCCGAGGACATGTTCCCTTCCACGACCTCCACAGCCGAGAACGGCAACACGCAAAACAGAAGAATCGGATTGAGGCGAACTATCTGGTTTCATGGTAGATCATAGTATGATGAACGCGTTCATCATACTTCTTTCGGGATCGTCCAGCGAACAATTAGGCTCAAAAATCTGATGAATCTCCAACTCGCGCTTTTCGTCCCGGCCCTATCTGCCTTTGCGGTCCAACCGCCTAGCGTCGAAGCAACGGCTCCGTGGAGCGCGTGCGCCAGCTCGCACAAGGACCGCGGGCGAGAGCCCGCAAGAAGCCATTCGCCAGTCCACAGCCTCGAGTCGAAGCAGAGGCCTCCGAGGAGCGCGTGCGCCAGCTCGCACAAGGGTCGCGGGCGAGAGCCCGCAAACAGCCGTTCGCTAGTCCGCAGCCTCGAGTCGAAGCAGAGGCCTCCGAGGAGCGCGTGCGCCAGCTCACACAAGGACCGCGGGCGAGAGCCCGCAAACAGCTGCTCGCCAGTCCGCAGCATAGGGTCGAAGCAACGGCTCCGTGGAGCGAGTGCGCCAGCTCGCACAAGGACCGCGGGCGAGAGCCCGCTAGAAGCCGTTCGCATTCTCGCAGGCTCGAGTCGAAGCAGAGGCCGCCGAGGAGCGGAAGCAAGTAACCGGGCCAGGCTTTCGCCTGCGGACCTTGTTCGAGCTGGCGCACGCGCTCCAACCGTTCAGCCGAAGTAAGTAACCGGGCCAGGCTTTCGCCTGCGGGCCTTGTGCGAGCTGGCGCACGCGCTCCGTCCGTTCAGTTGCAAGCCGAAGCGAGTTTCCAGGCCAGGCTTTCGCCTGCGGACCTTCTGCGAGCTGGCGCACGCGCTCCACGGATAGACACGTGGTCCTATTTGCCGCCGGTAAGGGTGATTCCGCGGGCGAAATACTTCTGGCCGAAGGCGAAGATGACGAATATTGGGATCAGGACGATCATCGATCCGGCCATGAGTAGGCCGAAGTCGGTTTTGTGGGCTTGCTGAAGCGAACGGAGGCCGACCTCCAGCGTCATGAGGTCAGGATCGTTTAGCATCAGCAGCGGCCCCATGAAGTCCTTGAACCCGCCGACAAAGCCCAATACCCCGAGGGTCGCCAGGACGGGGGCGCAGTTGGGCAGGATCAGCCGCCAGAAGATGACGGCGTTCGACGCCCCGTCGATCTTCGCGGCTTCGTCCATCTCCCTCGGAATCGCCATCATGAACTGCCGGATCAGGAAGATCGAAAAGGCGCCGCCGCCGAAGAAGGCCGGAATCACAAACGGCTTATACGAGTTGATCCAACCCAGCTTGGCGAACATGACATAGCCGGGGATCATCGTAACGACCCCGGGAAGCATCATCGTGCTCAGAAGGATGATGAAGAACCGATCCCGCCCGCGGAACCGCAGCCGCGCGAACGGAAACGCGACCAGGGCCGCGGTAACCACGCTGGCGATCGTCGGGACGGCGGCGAGGAAGAGCGTATTGAAGAACTTTCGAACGAAGTTAAGATCCGGGTCGGTCAGAACCGTGCGGTAGTTCTCCCACGTCGGATGGACGGGCCATGCCCACATCGACGAGTTGCCGATCTCTAGATTCGTCTTGAGCGAAAGGGAGAGCATCACGTAGAGCGGCAGAAGGAAAAGAAGAGCCCCACCGATCAACGCAATCATCAGTGTCGTGTTGGTGACTTGAATCCAAAGCAGGCTCTTCTTAGCGCTCTGCTCATATCCATCCTTGTGACTGATCGTCTTTCGCTGCATCACTTCAGGTCCCCCTCGTAGAAGACCCATCGCTTCGCTATCGCCAACTGGATAACGGTGAAGATCAAAATGACGATGAACAGGATCCAGGCAATAGCGGACGCGTACCCCATCTTGAGTTGACCGAACGCCTGGTCGTAGAGCCAAACTACCGCAAACAGCGTCGCGCGATCCGGGCCGCCCGCAGTGATCACGAACGATTGGCCGAACACCTGAAGCGCCCCGATCACACCGGTAATGAGGGAGAAGAACACGTACGGCGTTAGCAACGGGAGCGTCACCTTCCAGAACCGCCTAACCGGCCCCGCTCCGTCGAGTTTCGCCGCCTCGTAGTAGGTTGTAGATATTCCCTGTAGCCCGCCGAGGAAGATGATCGTGCCCCCTCCAGCACCCCAAAGCCCCATGATGATGAAGGCGGGAATGACCGTCTTTGTATTCCCGAACCAGTTGATCGTCTGCCCCGGCGTGCCGATCAGGTTGCTCAGAAACGGACCAAGGTGAAGGAAACCCGACTTCCCGTCCCCCCCGTACAAGAAGGCGTTTATCAACCCCTGATCCTTGTCGAAGAGACGCATCCAGATTAGCGACATTGCAACGGCGCTCGCCAACGAAGGGAGGTAGTACAGCGACCGGAACAGCGGAATCCCTTTGACCTTCTGGTTGAGCAAGAGTGCCAGTCCAAGCGCGGAGACGATTCCGGCAGGAATGCTCAGGCCAGCGAACAGAAATGTCTGCTTCAGGGAAACGAAAAGCGTATCGTCAACGTGGGGGTTGAGTAGGTCGGCGTAATTGCCCAGACCGCGCCACTTCGGGGTTTGAATAATGTCGGAGTCGGCAAAGCTGAGCAGAAGTGAGTAGATCATCGGCCCGAGCGTCAAGGCGATGCCACAGAACCAAGGGATCAAAAACAGGTACGCACTTCGGCTCTCCGCCCGCTCGGTACGGGTTAGTTTCCGTTTGAACTCGGGCTTGTAGACCCAGAACAGCAGGGCCACCACGATCGCAATGCCGACCTCAAGCCCCTTCGCAAAGGGATACGGAGGTCCATCTGCTCGACGAACCGCAAGGGCGAGCTTTCCCGGCTCATCGGTTTGCAGCTTGTCCAGCACATCCCTCGCCGTCTTTTCGCCCGAGAGGACGGCGTAATATGCGCCACCCAAATCGTTCTGGACACCCCCTGAGAACCAATCTGGTAGGTGCCGATTGTGGACTCGCATCGCAAGCCCGTCGGTGATCGTGAGGTGTTCGGGCGGTAGGTGGGCGCCCACCGGTGGAAGCCAAACCCCTGGCTGCAAAGCAAGCGATCGAATCGAGGGCTGGGTTTCTCCCGATTGGGCGATCTCGGTGATCCCGGGAGCGCCGCAGTACCACTTAATCCACTCCCAAGCCTCTTTGGAGTGACTCGACGTTTTGAAGATCCCGACGCCGCCGCCTTCACCGGGGAGGTATGGCGCCTCCGCGGTGGCGCAGCGCGGAAAAGGGGCAATATCCCAATCCTCCGACATCTTCTTTCGCATGTCGCGGATCTCCCATGCCCCCGACTGGAGCATGGCGATGCGTCCCTTCCGGAACTCGTCCTGCATCGTCGATCCAGATCCCAAAGTGACGTCGTTGTTGCTTGGCATCCAGTGGAACGTGTTCAGGCAGTCGGCCGCGAACTGAAAGACGTCGACGACTCTTGGGTCGGTCAAAAACAGCTTTGTCGGCTTTTCGTCGCTGTCCCACATTCGGACGTTGCTTGAGAGCAGCAGCGTCTCCATCCAAAGCTGCGGCCATGCTGCTGCAAGACCAAATTGGTAGGGCACGGATGAGCCCGGCTTTTTCCGCGTAAGTTGCCGCATCGTCCAGACGAAGTCCTTCTCGCGCAACTCCGGCCGGATCTTGGTATCCCAAGTCCAAGAACCGTCCGGATACGGAATCCCCGCCTCTCGGAACAGTCGCTTGTTGAAATAGATAATGGCGGTGCAAGCGACGTCCCTTGGTAACGCATAAAGCTTCCCGCCGACGGTTAACGCATCGACGATCGTCGAATAGCGTCCCTTGACGTCGACCTCGGCACTTCCGATGTCGGCAAAGTCGTTGAGCGGTTTAAGCGCCCCGCGACTGGCGAACAGGCCGATTCGGTTCGCGCTAAATCCTGCACAGTCGGGAGCTACGTTCGCCGCATACTCGGCAAGGAGTTTGTTCTCATAGTTATCGGCGATCGGCTCAAGCTTGATGTGGATGTTCGGATGCAGCGCCTCGAACTCCCTGACCTGCTTGTTGAGTAGCTTGAGGTTGTCACCCCCGGATGCCGCAGCAAAGCGAACGGTGACCGGGTCAGCGTGACATAGCCCTGCGAAGAGGGCTCCCGCAAGTACGGCAAGTAACCTCATCTGGCAGCGGCCATCCGACGGCCGCTCAATACCGTTTTATCAGACATTCTCTCTTCTACTGACCAGAAGTAGGGGGTTTCGAGTTCGTTGGCGCCTGGCCGTTCTTCGATTCGGCGATTTTTCCTTCAACCCATTTGCGCATCGATGGCGAAAGAGTGTTGATATCCGGCTTTTTACTAAAAGAGGCTTTGAGTTCGGCATCTTTGGCCGGATCGGGCTTCGCATCTCCCCCACAGCCGATAAGCGTGACGGCTAAGAGTAACAAGACGATCCAAATTGGTTTCAACGGCATTCCTCCTAGGAGGCGGGCGGAGTTACCCGCCCGCCCATAACCTTTCCTAGCGCAACGAATCCCACATGTTCGCCGCTCGATTGCGGAAACCGTCAGGATTGGTCTGCGATGGCTTCATGGACTTGGCATGTCCGTCGGCGAATGTGAAGTTGGCTTGGCCGTTGGAAGTTACCGATACGGCGCCGTCCGGTCCTTTACCGTAGTCGGATGACTTGAGATTCGCATCCGTCGCCGGCTTGAGAGAGTTTCCATCGGGAATGCTGGAATCCTCATAGGCAAGCGTGCTCGTGTTGGCCGAGTTATCCCACATAAGGTAGCCCCACTCGAACTGCCAAGAGGAGACTTCCGGCATTGCCACGGTGGCATCCGTGTTGTATTTCGGCGCCAACATGATCGTGCCCGCCGGTTGAGTTACCGCGGTGCCGTTGATCGTGCCGCTGACCCACCATGGGGACCAACCTTGGTTGATCAAGCCGACGATTCCGCGTGGTGAGTTGGGGACGGTGTAGTTAGGAGTGCCGGACGAGTCGTCGCCTCCACCCATCAAGCAGTTCGGGACGTAAGAAATCGCTGGTCCAAAGAACGAATCGTTGCCCGATGCATTGATCGAGGCGGCGAGGTTGTCAAACGGCGAATAGAACAGGGTTGCGGACTTGATATAGGGCTGAGTGTTCGTCGCCCAGCTTGAGGATGGCCATGCTGCGATGTTGCTGAAATCGTAGATTCCACCGGTTGGGAACACGTCGTCGTGGTCGTTGTTGTACATCAAGAAGGCAAGACCGATCTGCTTGATGTTTGAGAGGTCCGAGGATCGCTTTGCAGCGGCTTTGGCTTGGGCAAATACAGGGAATAGGATCGCCGCCAGGATTGCGATGATCGCGATGACTACCAGGAGTTCAATAAGAGTAAATGCATAATTGCGTTTCATAAGGAGTTACCACCATTGGTATCGATACTTCGATGCAAACATGAACAACAGTGCGCAGGGAGGATTGAATCGATTCGAGCGCAAGTTGGGAGGTCGAAGTCACCCTGATAAGGTTGGGATCGAAAGCGCGAATCGCATCTTGCGCTGCCATCCAAAAGTAATCCTTGCTTGAGGGACTTCACTGTCTCCATGACGATCAGGTTCGAAATGTACGGTCGGATAAACGCGTTCATCCGACCGTATGAACGCGTTCATCATGCAACACCAAATGAGGTGATGGTGGACTTGTTTGCAAGAATTTTGGGAACTCGCAAAAAACCTGCTATCTGGGTGCAGGTCCGGTGCTGCTCTTAACGACAAGAACCGGTGGGAGTTTGATTATTTCAGCTGGCATCGAAGGGTTGAGCACCCGGTCGATCGTCATCGATGCCGCTATATGGCCGATTCTGTGAAGCGGGTTATCTACGGTCGTCAATTCGATGCCGGCCTCCTTCGCGTCCCATGAGTTATCGACTCCGGCAACGGAGACGTCGCCGGGAACGTCGAGACCCAGCTTTCGGAGTGCGGCAATGATGGGAAGGGCGGTACCGTCGTGCCAACCCATGATTCCGGTCGGTCGCTCCGAGCCAAGATCGAAGATCTTCTTTGCGATAACGTCGAGTGACTCGTCGTGACCTTGTTCGAAAACTGTAACGGAAGCACAGTCGAGGGAAGAAAACCCGGCAAGCCGTTCGATCGCGCTTAGCTGAGCTCGGGTTTGCGTCACATACCCGAGGCGAGTGTGTCCGAGAGAAATCAGGTGCTCCGCGATCACTCTGCCAACTCCAAAATTGTCGATGTCGACCGATGAAATTCCGTTTAGCCAGGCAGTGCTTCCGATTTGAACGACGGGCTCGCCTCGCCGATGTAGGGACGGCACGATATCGTGAGCGGGCTGAGGGGCAACGACGATAAGGCCGTCGCATCGTCCGTCATATTTGCGACGAACCGCGTTTCCAACATCGTCCCACATCTTGTCGGCGAAGATCGTGACACTCCAGCCTCTTAATGCGGCATGCTCCAGCACTCCGTCAAGCAGAAGGTGCACATAGCCGTGCCTCTGCAATGGCCGCTCGGTGAGGTCCGGCACGATCATGCCGAGGTTGTTAGCAATCGCTGCCTTTTGGTTCTTCTCAAAGGGGGGCGGCTTGTAACGCAACGCCCGGATGCTCTCAAGAATCCGTTCTTTCGACGCAGGATCGACTCTTTCGTCGCTTCCGTTGAGCACCTTCGACACGGTGCCGATCGATACTCCTGCGTGCTTTGCAACCTCACGAATCGTAGACATCTGCGTTGATTGGAGTGCTTAGGGTACCCCTCCCGATTCACGAACTATGACCATGCTATCTACGGGAAGCTGAATCGTCAATCATTCGCCCTTTTCCCCGTATTGGTGTCACGTTCAGAAATTCGATTTCCTGAAAAATGAACGCGTTCATCAATATACACCTACGGTGGGGTAATTTCGATGAAGATGGCAAAGCGGCTAGTAATTCAGAGTGCCGGAAAGATCGGATGGCTCGAAATGCCGAGTCGAGAACCGGGCCTTGGCGAGATTCGGGTTCGCCCCCAATTTGGAGTCGAAAAGCACGGCACGATGGCAGCATTCGTAAAAGGATATGCCAACGAGAGGGGTCGGTGGGATTCGGGCGCGCGTGTGCATCGGGACGAAGGCGTGCTTTGGAACTACCCGGTGCCTCTCGGCAATATGCAGTTCGGGACGACTCCGGACGGGAATCGAGTCGCATGGTGGGGAGCGTTCGAAGAAGCACCCATCGTCTCCTCATCCGCACTTCTTCAGATGAACGACCTTGACTGGCAAGACGCCGCCATGCAAGACCCTGGCGAGTTTGCCCTTGGCGCACTGCGTGACGGCGGGCTACGAGTCGGCGACACCGTCGCGATATTCGGTCTCGGTGCAATCGGGCTTGCCGCAGTGCAACTAGCCCGAGCGGCAGGAGCGATTAAGGTCATCGCTTTGGACCCGATCGCCTCGCGGCGGGACGTCGCCGAACGATATGGAGCGATCACGATCGATCCGACCGTGGGAGACGCGGGGATGGCCATTCGCGAAGCAACCGCCATGGTTGGAACCGACGTTGCTATTGAATACTCCGGTTCTTGGAGAGCGCTTCAAGCAGCATTTCGCGGAGTCGCCTACGGTGGGACTATTGCCTACGGCGCCTTCCCGGCTCCGTTCCCTGCCGGCCTCGATCTAGGCGGTGAAGCCCACATGAACCGTCCGAAAATCGTCTTCTCGCGCGCCTGTTCCGACCCAAACCCGGATCATCCGAGGTGGAGCGAGCAACGGATTCGCGAGACGGTTTGGGAATTCATTAACCGTGGGTGTCTCCGCGGAATCGGGATTGTCGACAGCCCCGTCCCGTTTGAGGAACTTGAATCGGTCTACCCGCAGATCGCAGCACACCCCGAGCAACACCTGAAGCTGTCCGTCGAATATCCTAAATAGCTAAAATCACTCGCTGCTAAAGCAAGTGAGTCTGGTGCCTTCATGAGCAACTTTCCAATCAGAGAGATTCCCCAACTACGATTGCGCCATCCGCTCGGCAACTTGCCCAGTGTCCGCTTCCTGCCTCAGGGATGCCAGATCCGAGTCGCAAGCAGCGAAGACGCCGAAGCGATCTCGATGGTTTTGACCGGCTCGTTCGAGGAACCGTGGACAAGTGAAAGCGTCCTTCGACGCCTTCTTGACGACCCAGGCGTGCCCCTCACCTTCGTCGCCGAACAAGATGGCAAGATCGTGGGGACTGCTTCATATCAAGTCAAAACAGAGCCGGACCCTGAGGCAGGATGGCTGCATTGGGTCGCCATCCATCCAGAAGCAAGGGGTCTCGCCCTCGGCGAGATCATCAGCCATCGTGTGCTGCAAGAAGCGTTCAACCGAAAGCGAAGCTGCGTTATGCTGACCACAGACGACGTCCGCCTCGCTGCAATTCGGACCTACCTTCGCCTCGGGTTTGAGCCGGATATGTGGCACGAAACCCATGAATCGCGGTGGGCCAAGGTTATGCAGAATCTCAGTTGACGCCACTCGGCAAGCTAACGGCTCGCTTCGCACCAAGCGACCACATCGGCAAACCTCTGGTGCTCTAAAGATCCGAATAGTCGCTCCCGATGCATTTTTAGACGGCTGAACGTTGGACTCGTCAATCCGCAGAGGATCTTGGCCAGTTGACGGGGAGTTTGGAGTTCGACGGGACATCTCCGGAGAAACGCCGCGAAATCCGACTCGTCGACTTCGATTTTCGACGACGAAGGCGGCGAGAGCCGATTTCGGGCTTTGGTAAAACACCAACTGCAGTGACCGCAATCCAGATCGCGATCCTCGCCAAAGTAGCCGACAAGCGATCTCACCTGGCAGCCGTCCCATTCGATCAGGTCGACGACACGACCAAGTCGGACGATCTCCTGTTTCTCGCGTCTGTCGAACCTCGAAATCAACTCTGCAGCGATCTGTTGAGCATTCTGGTCAGACTCCAGACGAGTGTACGGAGTTCGGACGTCTCCCGCCTTTACTTCGATCAACCCCCGCTGCTCCATCACTTCGATTGCTCGAATGACGCGTTTTCGTTCGACGCCTAGCGATTGAGCAGCGTTGTCAGGATTCAACCCGTACCATATCCGACCACGTTTGGCCACGCCGAAAAGGCTGGTTACAAAAGCCCCGTGTTCGCCTGGGAATTGGCTAGCGATCTGAGCGATTGGGACACTGGGTTTGAGGTCGTAGCCGGAGTAGATTGGAGTTCCTGCCTTCACCACTTGCAGGAGTTCGAGGTAAGTGAGGGCCGTTCGAAGCACGAGCATCCTCATATCGAACCGCTGGGATAGTTCGTAAGGAGAAATGCCGATTGCCGATTCCGTCGGCCAAGACAGCGCCTCATTGACCAGCAACTCAATCGATCTGGCCGAAGGAGTATCGCCGTAGGCGAAGTTCTCCAGGGTCGGAATGTCGTCGGGACAAGCCAACAATTCTACGATCGACGGCAACTCATCTCGACCTGCCCGTCCAATCTCTTGGGAATAACTCTCGAGGCTTTTAGGCAGATTGTAGTGGTAGACGTAACGCACATTCGACTTGTCGATCCCCATCCCAAAAGCGATCGTTGCGACGACGATCCCCTCTGGCTCCTTCATCCACCAGTCTTGGATCTCGCTCCGCGGTTCAGGATCCAAACCGGCATGATAGGCGCGCGCAGGCAGACCGTTCTCGGCAAGATGTTGGGCGACCGACTCCGATGTCTTTTGGAGCGTCACATAAACGATCGTCGGACCGGCCGGCCGCTCTTTGAGACGTGAAACGAGGAGCCGGTCTCGCTCTGCGACCGTCGTCGGCGTGGTCAGCATGGTCAGGTTGGGACGATAGAACCCGGTCACCATCGCGTCCGCTTTTTCGATCTCAAACGACCGGCAGATGTCTTCAACAACCGACGGGGTTGCCGTCGCGGTCAGGGCGAGGACCCGTTGAGCTCCGATATCCTTAACCGTCTCCGCAAGCTTCAAGTAGTCCGGTCTGAAGTTGTGTCCCCACTCCGAGATGCAATGAGCTTCGTCGATTGCGAACAGTCCGATATGGGTCCGTTTCATCTCGGCAACGAACCTCTCGTTGTTGAACCGCTCGGGCGCCACATACAACAGCTTGAGACTCCCGTTCTGAATGGCATCGTTAACGGCGACGACTTCGGCAGCTTCCAAGGAGGAATCGAGTCGAGCCGCAGAGATCCCTTTCGACTTTAGGAAGTCGATTTGGTCCTTCATCAAGGCGATCAAAGGGGAAACGACGAGGGTTAGCCCTTCGATCTGAAGTGCGGGAAGCTGGTAGCAGAGCGATTTGCCTCCGCCAGTGGGAAAAACAGCGAGCGCCGATCGCCCATCGAGCAACGCTTGGACGACCGCTTCCTGTCCCGGCCGAAACGAATCGAAACCAAAGGTGCCGGACAAAACCGCGCGCATATCAGTAGACACACGACTAGTATAACGCGACACCTTTCGATTTCAAAGCACCCAATTCGCTTCATGCCGCTTGGAGGTTCAAGCTGGTTCTGCGACTCGCGACCATGATTCGGATCATTGCAGTCGCCCACAACGCCAGCCCGGCGAGTTCGACGAAGCCAGTAAAGCCCATCGGTGCGAATGCCCGAGGCGTATAGTCGGTCGCGATCTCAAGCGCAACCCGTCCTGCATTGCCGAGATTGAGCAGCCAAAATGTCGCCATGAACCGTCGCTGAAGGCTATCCGGAATGTCGTTCATCTTGGCGATCACATGACTGCCCACGCCAATGATCATCTGAGAGATAAAGCCGACGGTCAGCGCGTGGCGGATGGCGCCGATATAGGCGTGCGAGAACTCCGCGCCGATCTGACGAAGGTGGGTCGGCTCCAATAACTGCAGCACTCCACCGATCAGGAGCCAAGCGAACGCCGCCCGGATGAACTTGTGAGAAGGCAATGAGAACGACGTCCGCTCGAAAATGTGGCTGGAGACCACGAAGAAGACTGCGCCGCAAGCCAATACGACACTGCTGAACTGATATGCCCAGACCGAGGATGCGTCCATTCCCGATCGGAAATACGTCACCCACCCGAACATTCGAAGTACCACGCCGATATTCCAGGCAGCAAAAGCCGCATTCCCCAACTCTCGGGTCGCCGCTTTTGCGCCGAAGCATGAGTTCATTTTCACGAGGGCGACGCCGAAGATCATGTTCGCAACGAATCCCAAGAACTGCGCCTCGCGCATTGCCGGCATCCACTGAGCAACGAACAGGATCGACTCCATCGGCGATTGATGCGACTTCACAAAAACGATCGGCTCTGCAAGCGCAACGATTGCCATCCAGGCCAACGAAGCAAACATGAACTTGGATTGCCAGGGAAGCTGTTCGCCGGTCTTCTTCCACATCAACCTTGAGTTCACCATGAAGAGGACGACGGCGACGAACTGCAAAACGGCCGAAAAGGCGCCCACCGCTACCCAAATCCCCCCATAGGCGCTGGCCATCGGGTCGGCAACGAACCGAAGGGCAATACCAGCGCCCATCAGCGCAAGGATCAACGTCGCGATTTGGTGGAATCTCTTCACATGTTCTCGGAGTGGAGGGTGTTGCTGCAAAGCGAACCCGATCACAAAGAACCCAACCCAGCCGTACAGCTGTGAGTTGGCGTGAGCAAGGACATAGGGGGTCCAAGCGCTCGCGGTGTAGCTGGCGTGAAATGCCACACCGACGAGCGCGATGGCGCCGAGCGTGCACCCGGCTGTCAGCACAGTCAAGATGCCCGCGAGGAAGAACGGGCGATAGATCTCGACGGATGCCTTGGTTTGGGAAGGGACAACGGTTGGCAGAATCCTAAGGGGTGTTAGCTGTCGGGCGGTCATGAGAGGAAACCTCCAATCTCATATTGGGGAGTTTCTCAAAACCCCGCTATGACGACCGTCATATCTGCCGGGAACCGCTATTGAGACAGGATTTTCGAGAGGCGCAGTTCGTCGAGGATGACGATATGCTGATGGTCCGTTTCGACGATTCCGTCTTTCTGCCACCGGCTCATCACTCGGATCGTGGACTCCACCGTCGTTCCTGCCATCTCCCCGATCTCTTGCCTTGTCAGCGGAACCTGAAGTCGAATTCCAGTCGGGTCTTTAACGCCGTACGACTCGGACAAGAGGAAGAGGATCGCCGCGATCCGTTCGTCCACGCGTCCACTCGACATTCGCGCGGCAAGATCGATGGCGCCATACAATCGCATCGAAGCCTTTCGAATGAGCCGATCCTTCAGAGGTACGTTTCCTTCGTAAACGTCGAGAACGGTCTTCTTAGGAATCCTCAGATACCAAAGGTCGGTCACGGCGTAGGCGGAAAGCGGACATCCGCAACCCGAGACCGCGCCCAACAACCCGAAAATCTGCCCTGGACCGAACAACTCGATCGTTGCATCCACTCCGGTTGGGCTGCTTCGGACCATTTTGATCCAGCCGTCTGCGCAAAGGCCGACGTAATCGACCTCCGATCCATGAAACCAGATCAGTTCGCCTCGCTCAGCCCGAACGAGCCTTGCAACCGATGCCAAAGAATCCATCTCGGGCGAGGTGAGGACGCTAAAAAGCGCATTCGACTGCAAGACGGTCATCGCGCGCGGTCTCTGAATCGCTTCCTCAACTGACATAGGAGTCATAAGATATCTCCATGGACCTATCCCCGAAAGTCAGCAATTCTAGTGTCAGGGGATTAGTGGACACCACAAAACACAGAAAACGGTCGCACATTCGGTAATAGATTGGCATCTAAGAGTACAAGCACTATGATCAAACCTGCATTCTGGACACAGACGGCCAAGGCCGTTCTTGACGAACTGGGTAGTAGTGAAACGGGACTTAGCGGTTCGGTCGCCCAACAAAGAGAGGCGAACTTGCCCAAAGTGCAGGCGGGCCAAAGCAAATGGCGGTTTGTGGGGCTGTTTCTATCCCAATTCAAAAGCCCAATCATCTTGATTCTGCTTTTCGCCGCGGCAGTCTCCATGGCTCTCGGAGATGCGACGACGGCGGGAATCATCTTCGCGATCGTTTTTGCCAGCGGCGGACTAGGCTTTTGGCAAGAGCAGCATGCTGCCGACGCCGTCCAGAAGCTGTTGGCGATGGTGCAGATTACGGCATCGGTGCTCCGTGACGGCAAGGCGGTGGATGTCCCCGTATCGAGAATCGTCCCTGGCGACGTATTTCTTCTGAACGCGGGCGGAATCGTACCTGCCGACAGCACGATTATCGAATCGAACGACCTATTCGTCGATGAAGCTTCACTCACCGGAGAAGCGTTTCCGATCGAGAAGAAGGCTGGCGAATTGCCGGAGGACACTGCCCTGGGACAGCGCGCGAATGTCGTATTCCTCGGCACAAACGTGGTCAGTGGCACCGCCAAGGCGGTCGCCGTCAACGTGGGTAAGGACACCGAATTCGGCAAGGTCTCCGAATCCCTTCGACTTCGCGCACCCGAAACTGAGTTCGAACACGGCATTCGAAAGTTCGGATATATGCTCATGGAGGTCACTCTCCTGCTCGTGCTGGTGATGTTCGCAACGAACGTCTATTTCCACAAGCCGGTCATCGATTCCCTTCTGTTTTCTCTCGCCATTGCAGTCGGTCTCACCCCGCAGTTACTGCCAGCGATTATCAGCGTAAACCTCGCCCAAGGCGCCAAGCGAATGGCCGAGAAGAAGGTTATCGTCAAGCGCTTGGCTTCGATTGAGAACTTCGGCAGCATGGACGTTCTGTGTTCGGACAAAACCGGCACTCTAACCGACGGTACGGTCCAACTTAATGCCGCCGTCGGCTTCGACGGTTCGCCAAATGAGAAAGTCGAGTTGTTCGGACTACTCAACGCGAAGTTCCAGACCGGGTATGAAAACCCGATCGACGCCGCCATCATCGGCGCCGCAAAGCAGGACGTCTCCTCCTACGAGAAGATCCGCGAACAGCCGTACGATTTCACGCGAAAGCGCCTCACGATTCTGTTTAAGAAGGACGGCAAGGCTCTAGCCGTAACTAAGGGTGCGTTGATCAACGTGTTAGCGGTCTGCAAGACCGTCGAGAAGGGAGACGGAACCGTCGTCGACATCGCTCCAGAGCAAGCTGGCATTCAACGGCAGTTCGAGTCGTTCAGTAAGAAGGGGCTTCGGGCCATTGGGTTGTGTTACCGCCAGTTCGACCAAATTCCGGACGGCGATTGCGAACAGGATATGACCTTCTTGGGTCTGCTGCTCTTCATGGATCCACTGCGCCCCGAAATCACCCAGACGCTGAAAAACCTCGCAGCGCTTGGAGTGCAGGTGAAGTTCGTCACCGGCGACAATCGATACGTGGCTGCCGAAGTCATTCGACAAGCCGGCGTACAAGATCCAAAGGTATTAAGCGGCCCGGAAATGCGTGCCATGAGCGACGAAGCGTTTCGGGCAAGGGTCAGCACCGTCGATGTATTCGCCGAAGTTGAGCCCAACCAGAAAGCCCGGATCATCACCTATCTGCAAAAGGCCGGCCATGTCGTCGGTCATCTGGGAGATGGAATCAACGACGCGTCCGCGATCCACACCGCCGATGTCGGCATTTCTGTTTCGAATGGCGCAGATGTCGCAAAGGACGCTGCCGACATCGTGTTGATGGAAAAGAATCTGAGCGTCCTTGAGGACGGAATTCGAGAAGGTCGGATCACATTCGCCAACACTCTCAAATACGTTTTCATGGCGACCAGTGCCAATTTCGGGAATATGTTCAGCATGGCCGGCGCATCGCTGTTCCTGAAGTTCCTTCCGATGCTGCCGACGCAGATCATGCTCACGAACTTCATGACCGACGTTCCTGAAATGACGATTTCCGGCGATAACGTCGACCCTGAGTGGATCTCATCTCCACGACGCTGGGATCTCAAGTTTATCAAGAGGTTTATGGTCGTCTTCGGCCTCGCAAACTCTGCGTGCGATTACCTCACCTTCGGAATCCTGCTTTTCATCATGCATGCAACCCCTGTTCAGTTTCGGACAGGATGGTTCATCGAGAATGTCGTCACCGCGGCCCTGATCGTGCTAGTGGTTCGAACACGACGGCCGTTCTGGAAAAGCAGGCCATCCAAGTGGCTCACTGTTGCGACTTTATCGAGCGTTTGCGTAGTTTTGGCACTCCCCTATTCCCCAATCGCGGGAACCCTTGGCCTCGAGCCACTCCCTCCCGTTTTCATGGGAATGCTTGCCGGAGTTACCGTTTTTTACGCAATTGTTGCGGAAACTGCCAAGTACTTCTTCTACAAGACCCCCGCAACGGGCTAGTTTGGCCGCGCGCGCAAGTAAGCTATTGCCCTTCGCGATTTGCTTTCGGCAATTCTGCCGCTCAACTGCCCCTATGGAGTGAATTTCGCGATTTCGGTGTTTCCCACTGCCGGATTCCAATTACCGCGTATCAACGTGCCTTCCGGCGTCGTCACACACCCAATCACAAGGAGAAACATCATGGAAATCCAAAATCCAAACCGCGACAATTCTGACGCGATGAAGTACGTCAAGTCGCTCAAAGATGCGGTCAAGCGTCGTTTTGCAGGTGAATACCTGAAGTGGATTCGAGCTGGCCGAAGCGGTACCGCTCCAGTCCGGGGCGCCCTTTCTCAAACGAATTGGCGAACCATCTGTACCAATCTCGACACACTGGCTTAGCCGCCCAAAACGCAACGAGGCACTGTCCAAAAGGAGACGAAACCTATGGTTCAAACACTTTCAAATGACCAGCAACGAACGTTCGACGCGGTTTTCCAACACCCTGTGTCCAACAATCTAGAACGGCGCGAAGTCCGGTCTATGCTTGAAGCCATCGGCGATGTAACCGAAGAGCACAACGGCAACCTCAAGGTCAACCGCAATGGTGAGACCATGATTCTGCATCCTGCCCATTCGACCCATCCTGCGGGCATCGAAGAGGTCATGCAGATCAGGCACTTCATTGAGGCTTCCGATATTCACAAACAACCGGTGGCTGCAGCCAAACTTCAGTTACTTGTCGTAATCGAACACCGACAGGCACTCGTATTCCGCTCGGAAATGGTCGGCTCCGTCCCCGAGAAGATCACACCACATTCCACTCGCCGAAATCCAGAGCACGTTCATAACGCTCAGGAGCACGGAGGACGACAGTCACGCCCCGCTGGCCCGAGTTTCTACACGGCCATTGCAGAGCACCTTGAAGGAGCCGATGAGATCCTCATGTTTGGCACCGGCGAAGGTGGTCGAAAGTCGATGGACACACTCATCGAAGAGCTGCAGCAGAACCACCCAACCCTCTATCCTCATGTTTTGGGATCTGAAGTCGTTGGTGGAAAGCACATCACCGACGAAGTTCTCTTGGAAAAGGCTCGAGAGTTCTATCAACTGCGGAAAGAATTGGATCATCGAGCATCGGCAACTTCCGACTAGGGAGTCAAGTTGTCGCACCATGCCAACTAACGTCTAGGGCGATTTAGCCATCGTAATCGCCCTGTTCTTCACGCATGAGTCGCACTTCCCGCGCAACGCCCTCCTTGGCGTTGATGCATCCGACAATCAGTCCGAGCACAACTAACGGGACGGCCCACGAGTAAGAAACAGGGACCACGCTGTCAAGGCCCCTACCAACGGCAGCCGCCACTAGACTCGGAACCGCGATCGCCCAAGCGATGATGCCCGTCATTTCTGTCCCAATCCGTATTCCAGGTTTTGGGTTCTGAACCACGCTGAGGATCTGTCGATCCCCACCACCTACGGCGGATGCGAATCTGGTCTGCGGACTTGCGATTGTTTTCAGTTGTTTGTGATCCATGGTGAAGACTCATTGCCGAACCATAGGTTGAAGAGCTACTTCACTTCCAATCTGTCGCCTTTATCGCGGCTCTACGGTATGGTCGGTTCTATTACCACTGACTGACGACATCCAGGAATTCCTGTTCCGCATTCTCGTTCAAGAGCCCAATTTCGCAACGAGGATCCAAGTCCCTATAGCATCGAAACGGCATCAGATCGCATCTTCGGGTTATGCCACCCGCTTCCCGATACGATCACGGCGTCCGCTTCCTTTGGCCCCCAACTGCGCCGTTTGTAAATGCAAACTGGCTTATGGACGCTGAGGACGGGATCGACGACCATCCATGCCGCTTCGACCGCATCCTCGCGAGTAAACAAAGCACCGTCGCCGGCGATCGCATCGCCGATAAGCCGGTCGTAAGGCGACTTAGCTGCGGCCTGCTCCTCGAGAAGATACAGCTCCTTTTGGTCTCCGACATACTCCTTACCAGCCCTTTTGACCCTTGCAGCCAAACCAATCGATGCGTTGGGCGAAAGTCGAAAACGTAGGTAGTTGGCCGGGCCGGTCACGGGTTGTGAATCGGCAAAGAGCTTTTGTGGCGGCGGCTTCAATTCAACCAAAACTTCTGTTGCGGTTACCGGAAGGCATTTCCCCGACCGGACATACCAAGGGACCCCGCTCCATCGCCAAGAGTCGATGAACAGCCTCAACGCGCAATAGGTCTCGACATCGGAATCCTTTGCCACGTCCGGCTCATTCCTATATCCCTCATACTGACCTCGAACGAGGTCATCGGGAGTGAGTGGAAGCATTGCACGCAGGACCTTTGCCTTTTCGTCATGTACAGCGCCGTAATCTCTTGCCCCTGGTGGTTCCATAGCGAGCAGGGCAACGATCTGAAACAGGTGGTTTTCAACAACGTCCCGAAGGCATCCGGCTGATTCGTAGAACTGTCCGCGCTTACCGACTCCGAACTCTTCGGACAGCGTGATTTGCACGCTGGAAACGTAATTTCGATTCCAGATCGGCTCGAGAAATGTGTTCGCAAACCTGAAGTAAAGGATGTTCATAATCGCCTCCTTTCCCAGGTAGTGATCGATACGGAAAATTGAGTCTCTTGGGAACACGGACTCGGCAACTGAGTTCAGTTCACGAGCCGACGCTAGATCGCGGCCGAACGGCTTTTCGACGATGACCCTGCCACCCTCTGCAAGTCCCGATGCTCCCAGTTCCCTGATAACGTCGGGAAAGAGTGACGGAGGTATCGCCAAATAGTGGGCGGGCCGCTTGGAACCGCCGAGGACCCCTCGAATCTTGACGAACGTTTCTGGGTCGCTATACTCTCCGCTGACATACCTTACTCGCCCAAGAAAATCGGCAATGACTTGAGATTCGACCTCGATCCCAGACAGCTCAATGCTTTCTGCGATACGGTTTCTTAGCTCTGCGAGCGTCCATTCCGACCTAGCAACTCCGACAACTGGGATATTGAGGTCCCCCTGCTTTGCCAATTCGATCAACGCTGGGAAGATCATCTTGTGGGCTAAGTCTCCGGTCACGCCGAAGATTACAAGCGCGTCTGAACGAGAAGCTTTGGACTTCATTCTGGCGGTCCTCCTGTCGGCGGGCTTGAAGGCGTCAAGACAACCTTCTCAGTTTTGGGTGGATCTTTCGCTCGAGAGCCGTCGCCGGGTTCCCGAGGCGGCAGGCTGCTGGGGACGTCCAGCCGTGCGACTCCGATCCGATCGTCCGCCATGCCGTAGTAAACGTCGTAACGATCCGGTTGGCCAATATCCTCACGTCGATCGATTCCGGTCGGAAAGACAACATTTCCGATGGTCCCGATCTTCTCCTGTGGAAGACATGGAACCAGGATCGGTTCCGGAGAACGGTATACCAGTGTGCTTGGGTTCTCCTTGGACAGGATCATCACGCCGGCGGCGTAACTAAGATGGAAATTCGGTTTGCTCGGATCGGATACATCGCTGACTCCGTGATAAACGATCATCCAACCGTGGCGCGTGAGAACCGGAGGGGCGCCAACGCCAATTTTGAGCATCTCCCAAGCTGCGACAGGAGCGGCAAGTCGATGGTGACTGGTAAATCGACAAAGGTGACTCGGCTCGCCATCCTCAATATTCATGGCGCGAAACGAGATCCAGATGCTCTCTCGATGAAGATCTAAGTCATCGGGGGTTGCCTCGGTTGCCTTCTCCTCGGGCCGTGTCCCTGGGAACAAAGGACGATGCAGAATCGCCAATGCGGGCTGCCCCGACGGGTCGGGAACGGCAACTGGGAAGATACAGGAATCCTTGTTGTCAACTCCGTCGAACTCAATTCCTCCGTACGGGCAGAACGTAACCAATCCCAATCGCTTCCAATGAATCAGGTCTTCCGAAATGGCTAACGCGATCCGAGGTCCTCTCGGCGAGAGGGCAGTGTAAGTCATCGCGTAATGCCCAAGCGGTTCCACGAACGTAACGCGAGGATCTTCGCATCCGCCTCCTCCATCCGAACGGCATTCGTAATCGGTCTCTGGTTCGAGCGCGACTCCAAGCCTCTCAACACCCGATGGGTCTCCCTTGGAGTCGAACAGAACCTTAGCGATACCAATTCGCGAGAAATTGCCCTTCGCAACCATTCGAGGAAAGAGATAGAGGTTTCCGTCCGGACCTCTTGCTGCGGCGGGGTTGAGAACACCCTCAATCTCCATGGGGTTGCCCGGTTCGGGCTCCATCAAGGTTCCGAGACGGCTTACCTGGAAGCAGCTCATGCCGTTTCTGCTTTGGAAAGATCTGAGACTGCCCCTCGATCCAAGCATGCGATGAATGCCTCGATAACCCGTTTTGTCTCTTCAGGACCCATTACTTGAATAGAAACGACCCCGGCTTCCTTTGCCGGATAGTCGTTTCCACCTGGGAAGAGGGCGTCTCCGACGAAGACCATCTCCGCGATTGAAATAGCAAGGATGTCTTGGAGTTTGGCGATGCCGTACGCCTTATCGATACCTTGCTTGGTCACGTCGACCGAGGTCGTTCCGCCAAGTCGTACCGAGAATTCGGGAATGGATGTGCTGAGGAGTGCTTTCATCTTCTGCCGCTTCTTGAAGTCCGGATCCCAAGCTTTCTTTTCCTCTAGAGGCGCTTCTTGACCAAGCGCAGAGAACGTGATCTGACTTCCACGGTCTTCAATCTGATCCCCCCAGACCTTTGCATCTGGAGCGACGGCAGATTTCATCGCTTGTTTCAGAGCTTCCGTAATCTTCGATTTCTGAAGAGCAGAGAAGTCTTCCGAGTAGAGTTGCTTCCAACTAGATTCAAATCGGAAGAACTTTGTTCCGCAGGTAGGTAAAAGTGACAGGTTCTCAAGCACAGCGTCATGCGGCAGATTGGCGACGACTTGCTGCTGGAACTGTGGCCAGTTGCCGCCGGAAATGACGGCAACTTTGACTACGGAAAGGAGTCGACCGAGAAGCTGCGACATCTCGGCGTCGATCGAGGATTTACTTTCGGCAAGCGTGCCGTCGAGGTCAAAGACGGCAAGCTTTTTCATAGCCTTAGCTGCCGTCCGGCAGAGAGACTTCCAAAACCGCTACTTGGCCACTTGGACGTAAGAAGCACGCTCCAACAGCGGCCGGCAACAGGACGACGTCTCCCTTCTCAAAATCGTAGGTTGCGCCATCGTGATCCACCATGCCCTTTCCATCGATGAAGACGATGACCCTGGGTGCGCCGGCAGCGCCGACCATAAATGGCGATTCTCCGGTTAGCCGCCAAGTTTCAAAGAACTCGCAGGAGAACAACTTCTCTCGCAATACCGGTGTCTCCTCGACGATGGTCGGGACAACCGGACCTACAGCTCCGCGCTCAAAGTCGATACATGCCATCGCCTCGGCGACTTGAAGGGCGCGAGGCAAATTCGTATAGGGATCGATGTGCCCCCAGTCGAAGAGCCGGAACGTCACGTCGCTGTTCTCTTGAACTTCGAAAACGACCACGTCTCCCATGGTATGAACCGTGCCTGCCTCCAAGAAGATGCCGTCGCCACGGTTGGGAGTAAAGCTCGCAAGATGTTCGGCCACGGTCCCGTCGCTGGTTCCCCGCCAAATGTCGTCGGAAGTCGCTCCCGGTTTGAGACCGCCGTAAACGACACTATTCTCACCTGTTTCAAGGACAACCCACGCTTCCGTCTTGCCGTGCTCGCCCGCGGGCAAATACTCCGTCTGTTTGTCCGAAGGATGTACTTGAACTGAAAGCAGATTCTTTGCGTCGAGGAACTTCAGGAGCAGCGGAAACCGGCTGAATTTCTTCGCTACACGTCCGAGCATCTCCTCGGGGAACTCCTTCGTCAATTCCGCGATCGTTTTCCCCTTGAGGTCGCCTTCGGCAACGACGCTGGTGTGGTCGTCGCGATCGCTTAGAACCCAAGCTTCCCCGATCGGTCCATCTCCAGGCAAAGGCGAGCGAAACATTCCGTCCATCCGTCGCCCTCCCCAAATCCGATATTGGAAGATGGGTTCAAATCGCAGAGGATAATTTGGTGTGGAGTTCATAGCATCTACCTTTACCCGTATCCTGGCACTCTCCGCCCATCTGGCCGTGGCCAAATGCGCAAGTCTCACCGGATCGTCGAAAGGTAGATAGCTGCGAACCCCAGTTTGTTCCGCCTTTATGGCCTATGCCTTTTTCTGTTTGTACCGCCGAATCAACGCATTCGTCGAACTGTCGTGTGTAAGCGCTCTATCGTCCGATTCCAACTCCGGAATGATCCGCTCTGCGAGGGCCTTGCCCAGTTCGACTCCCCACTGATCGAACGAATCGATGCCCCAAATCACACCCTGGGTGTAGACGCTGTGCTCGTAAAGTGCCACCAGCTTTCCGAGCGTCGCAGGGGTCAGCTTGTCGGCAAGGATGGTCGTTGAGGGGCGATCGCCCTTGAATGTCCGGTGAGGCACGAGCCATTCCGGCGTCCCTTCCAAACGAACTTCTTCGGGAGTCTTTCCGAACGCCAATGCCTCAGCCTGAGCCAATACGTTCGCGATCAGCAAATCGTGGTGGCGACCGATCTCCGTAAGTGGTTCCACGAAGGCGATGAAATCGCATGGGATCAGCTTGGTGCCTTGATGGATCAGTTGGTAGAACGAGTGCTGACCGTTCGTTCCAGGTTCGCCCCAGTAGATCGGACCGGTCTGATAGTCAACCGGTTCTCCTTTTAGGGTCACACTCTTCCCGTTACTTTCCATCGTTAGCTGCTGGAGGTAAGCGGGGAATCGCTTCAGGTACTGCTCATAGGGAAGGACCGCCGCCGTCTGCGCGTTGAAGAAGTTGGTGTACCAAACGCCGAGAAGCCCCATAAGGACAGGCAGATTCCGTTCGAACGGCGTCGTCCGGTAGTGCTCATCCATCTGGTGGAAGCCATCCAGCATTTCATAGTAGTTTTCGGGTCCGATAGCGATCATCGTGGATAGCCCGATCGCGGAGTCCATCGAGTACCGACCACCGACCCAATCCCAAAACACGAACATGTTCTCGGTGTCGATTCCGAATTTGCTGACGAGCTCCGCGTTGGTGGAAACCGCGACGAAATGCTTGGCAACTGCAGCAGGATCTTTCAGGGTTCTGAGAGCCCAATCGCGAGCCGACCCGGCATTGGTCATCGTCTCCAAGGTTTTGAAAGTCTTCGACGAGATGATAAAGAGCGTCTCTTCGGCATTCAGATCGCGAGTGGCTTCCGAAATATCAATCCCGTCCACATTGGAGACAAACCGAAAGGTCAGGTCCCGGTCGCTATAATGCCGCAACGCCTCGTATGCCATGACTGGGCCGAGATCGGACCCGCCGATGCCGATGTTCACAATGTTTCGGATCCGCTTGCCGGTATGCCCTTTCCATTCCCCGCTGCGAACTCGCGCCGCAAATCCGGCCATCTTCTCCAAAACTTGGTGGACAGGCGGCACCACATCCTTTCCATCGACGATTATCGACTGCGTCTTCGGGGCCCGCAATGCAACGTGCAAAACTGCCCTGCCCTCAGTCTTGTTGATCTTATCGCCGCGGAACATCGCGTCGATGTGACCTTTCAAACCGCTCTCCACCGCAAGTTTCAGGAGGAGTTCGATCGTCTCGTCGGTTACCAGGTGCTTCGAGTAATCGAAATAGAGCCCGACCTCCTCCGCTTTCAACCGCTCGCCTCGCGCTGGGTCTTTAGCGAACAGCTCTCTCAAATGCAGGGTTTTAGCCACTTCAAAGTGAGCCTCAAGGGATTTCCATGCCGTAAGTTGAGTGAGAGATTTGCTGCTTGTTGTCATACTCGTGTCCATTCCAGATAGGAAGTGTATTCGCCAGGGCAAGGCAATTGGTTAATTGCCCATCAGTAATCGGGCCGCTTCTCGAGGATCTTGGCAAATGTGGCGCACACCAGCCGCTCAGATCCTTATTGATTCACTGTTTGCCTTTCGAAAAGAGCCAGCCTAGATCGAATCGAGCGAAGTCGATCCGCCGATAGTCGTTTGTTTCAAACAGGCATCCAATGTCGCCGTTCGGTAATCGTGCCAGTACGGAATATGCGAAATCTCCTTCAACAAGCAGCTTCTTCACTGGCCAAGTCTGTCCGTCGTCGAAACTCGCGTAGATCGTTCCGTGGTCCCGCTTGGTGCTGTTTGGGCCGCTATAAAGCAAGATCCCTTTTTCCGATCCGCGTCCAAATGAGTAGCGCAAGATACTACCCATGCAGCTCGGATCCCGAAGTTCGGGTACGTCGTATACGTCCGACCACGTGACGCCGCCATCTTTGCTTACCGCCGCTTTCCGAACCTTATTGCCGGCAAACTGGCGACTGTTCAGGATGATCGAGCCGTCGGAGAGCTCAGCCATTTGAACTTCGTTAACCTTGCTTAGAGATCTTCCTTTCTCATCGGTAAAGAACGCTCCCGGCGCGTTCTCTCCAAATTGCCACGACTTTCCGTGGTCGTCGCTGAATACTGCGTAGACGTTCCACCGGTAGAACGGCCCCTCGTTGAATGGGATGATGAGGCGTCCTTTATGCTTTCCTCGGGTCAATTGGATTCCGATCCCGGGGCCACTCGCGATAGTCTTCACCGGTGTTGCATGCTTAGCAGAGCGCGTGACATCGATTGACGGCATCCAAGTCAGCCCCTCGTCGTCCGACCAGGTAAGGAAGCTCCTGTAGATATTCGCCCCTTCGTAGCCGTCGGCAATGCTGGAGCTTCCCTCCGATAGTCCGCTGGGAATTCGCTGGTACATCAAGTAGATGCGGCCAGTCTTCCGATCGACAACCGCGCAAGGGTTATTAAGAGAATTGGAGCCGTCGTCGGCGATGATCCGCAGTTCACTCCAGGCTAGTCCGCCGTCTGTACTCCGCTTGTAGACTATTTTATTCTTGGCCTGGTCGGACTGCCGGCCGTCTCTTCCTTCCGCAAATGCCAAGATCGCCCCGCCTTTGGCAACCACGACGGATGGGATCCGGATGTTGGCAAATCCTCCATCGCCCTGAGATAACACCGGAGTGAAAGACGGAACTGTCGTCCCTCCCCTCTGAAGCAGAACGGAAACGGAAAAACAAAAGGTCGTAAATGGGATCATTGCAGCCGCCGTTTAAGAGTCTAACCGGAGGCACGATCTCCAAAAGTCCATGTCGTTGGAATTGATGACATGGAATCCCCGACTTCTAAGTAAATCAGCAAAAGGCGCACTGTGGAACTTCATTGAAAAGCCACCGTTCTCGGCTGTCGGAACGAAAGCCACGAAAGAGTGGGCTTTTTTAGGAGGCATATGGTTAGCAGAAATAAGTTTGCAAGATTGCTTGGAGTCGCAGCAATAGCGGCAGTGTCGGTTCTATGCGTTTCGCCAACACCGGCAAGCGTTCATAAGAAGGCGACCGGCGAAATCGTCGGTATCGTCGAAGAGGGATCGACCAGGATTGCCAACGCGGTCGTCAGCATTTCTGAAGTCCCCGGTACCTTCTCGGCGCCATCCAAAGACGTCGTGATGGACCAGAAGAACAAGGAATTTGAGCCGCATGTCCTCGCCGTAATGAAAGGAACCAAAGTTCGATTCAATAACTCGGACCCCTACCTTCACAACGTGTTTTCTAGCTCTCGCGTGAAAATGTTCAACGTAAGCCAAGCCAATAAGGGCGACACGTCTGAGTTATTGTTCGACAAAGTCGGCTTGATTCCGATCAAGTGCCACATTCACGCCTCGATGAAAGCATACATCGTGGTCCTTCCGAATCCCTTCTTCGCAGTAACCAACGAAAAGGGCCAGTTCCAGATCGGCGATGTGCCGCCTGGTACCCATACGCTCAAGATCTGGTCCGACCACACCAGCCCGGCCACCCAATCGATCGAAGTAACCGCCGGCGGTCGTGCGAAAGCACTCATCAAGGTCACCAGCAACTAATCCCTTGCAATGTCGACCCGGACTGCTTACCGGGTCGACCCTGACAACGAAGTTTGAGGTCCGCTTATGTCCGTTCTTAAGAAATCGGCCTGGCTTTTGCCATGCGTCGGCGCTGTTCTAGTTGCCACCTATCCTTCAAAGGCGCCAGCCATCCCCTACTTTGCCAGGAAGTACAAAACAACCTGCTCTCGATGCCATATGGCCGTCCCCAAACTCAACACGTTTGGGAAGAACTTCCAAATGCACGGCTACCAGCAGCCAGGCGATAAGCCCGTCAACAAGCTGGAGTTCCCCGAAGACAAGAATCTCAATCTTCTCGATCAGGCGCCTATCGCGTTCTTGCTCGAGAACCAAGTTCAGGGCGAAAAAGCCGTCGGAAACGGCACCAACGGCGACAACGTTTCGAGCCCGATGGTGTTTCACATCTTTGCCGCGGACACGATCGCGCCAGACATCGGGTTCTTCGGTGAACTTGCCAACCAGGGCGGGGTTACCGACATCGGAAAGGTTTCGACGATCTTCAGCCACCTTGGCAATCAGAACATCTTCCTGAACGTCGGGAACCTGGACCTGCTTGAGCACGGCGTCACCGAGCACGACCTCTTCGGCAGAAGCGGATATGGAATCCAAGACATCGGTCTTGCCTCCCCGAATGTTGGGCAAGGATATCAACTCAGCGCCCAGCACATGGGAGTGAGATTGTACGGCCTCCTTGGCGCGTCGGTAACTCCGAGTCTGTTCCATGAATCTTCCTCGACCGGCGAAAGCGCTGCACCGGCGAAAGCTGGATCGGACGTCCCCCTCCGCCCTCTTCGAATGCAGAAGTCGGCAAAGGCAAAGGCTGACGACGATATGAAGGAAGATGCCGATCCGATGGATCGCATGACCGGTTTCCTCTGGGAAGTCGGGATGTACAACAGCACCAACCTCAGCGCGAACGCCGTCAATCCAAACCCCAACGACTACTCGGCTCGCCTGAACATGTATGTCAACGGTGACTCCTTCGTAGGGATTTCCGGATATAGCGGTCTGATGACAATCGGAGCGGGCCAGGCAAATCGGTACCAATTCGGCGGCCCTGACTTCAGCTACTACTTCGGCAAGCCGATAGAGAAGAGCAAAGGCATGATGATCAAGCCGTTCGACTTGCTGGGCGGATACATTTCCGGCAAAGCAAGTAACCCGAACAACGACGGAATCGAAGTCTCTTGGAAAGGATATTTCCTTGAATTGGACTATGCCCTCAACAACAGGAGCATGTGCTTCCTCCGGTACGACAAGGTCAACGGAAACAACCTTGGCGCCTTGGAGCCCACGGTCACGGAAGCCGTTACCGCCAACTACACCTACTACTTGAGAACGAACTTCTGGCTCGGCCTCGAGTACACGCACGATCTCACCGCAGCGAAGCAGAACCTCCTTGGGTTCCTGTTCAACTTCGCGTTCTAGAACCCCGTCCGAGGTACCTCAATGTCACTGACAACGAAGCTGAAAGCGAAAATTGTCGATGCGGAATGGCTACGACGCAACGTCAGTTGCCGAGCGGCTTGCCCGGTCCACACGAACGCACAAGGTTACATCGAGGCTATCTCGGTGGGTGATTTCGATACGGCCTACGAGCTTGCTCGTAGGCCCAACCCCTTTGTAAATATCTGCGCAAGGATCTGCGGACACCCTTGCGAGACCGCATGTCGTCGAGGCGCCCACGACCTACCGCTATCGATCCGCGCTCTCAAACGCTCCGCCGCCGACTTTGCCGGTGGCCTTATGAGGCAGGGCGGCGGAATCTCCAAGCGGCCGAAGCAGAACAAGAAAGTCGCCGTTATCGGCGGTGGGCCCGCAGGCGTAACCGCAGCTCACGATTTGACCTTGCTCGGATACGACGTGACCCTCTTTGAAGGCTCCGAGCAACTTGGAGGGATGCTGTACCACGGCGTTCCCGAATACAGACTGCCGCGTGAATTGATCAAGTCCGAAATCGACGGCCTACTGTCTGTCGGTGTCGAAGTCCGCATGAACACGAAAGTTGGAGTTCAAGTCCAGTTCAGCGACATTCGTCGAGACTTCAAGGCGGTATTTCTTGCCGTCGGCGCCCAGAAAGGGCGCGAGCTTAGGATTAAGGGCGTCGAAGCCGACGGCGTCATCAACGGAATCGACTTCCTCCTCAACGTCAGCCTCGGCTACAAAGTCCCTGTAGGCAAACGCGTCGTTGTCATCGGTGGCGGAAACGTCGCGGTGGATGTGGCCAGAACGGCTGCACGCGAGGCAGGCATCCTTGTCCCAGAACAAGAGGTTCGATACGAACCCTCGATGGACATCGCACGCTCCGCTATCCGAATGGGCGCTGCCGAAGTTCACCTGGTCTGCCTCGAATCCTATGAAGAGATGCCCGCCCACGACGACGAGATCGCGGAAACCCTCCGTGAGGGGATTGTGCTCCACAACTCTCGCGGACCGACTCGCGTCGTCACTCTCGACGGAAAGTGCGTTGGGCTTGAGACCGTAAAGTGCCTATCCGTCTTCGACGAGAATCGTCGCTTCTCTCCGAAATTCGGCGAAGGATCTGAGGAGGTGCTCGACTGCGACACCATCCTTCTCGCGATCGGGCAACAACCCGATCTTTCGTTCCTTGGAGAAGAGAACGCGCTGGAGCGGACTCCATCGGGGTTCGTAAAGGCCGACGGGAAGACGATGTCCACGAATATTCCCGGGGTGTACGTCGGAGGCGATGTCGCCTTCGGTGCTCGAACCGCAATCGAAGGGATCGCAGACGCGCGTAGAGCGGCGAGAGCGATTCACAAGTTCCTGTCTGGCCAAAAGGTTGAGGACGAAGAGGCTGAAAAGCCTCGCCTAACTCCGTTGCCGATGCACCACATGCCGGCCCAATACGATCGAGTTCCGCGCACCGAAGTGCCGACAATCCCGATCGACCGAAGATCCGGCGTAACCGAAGTCGAAGTGGGCTTCACGCGTGAAGAGGCGATGCTCGAAGCATCTCGATGCCTCAAATGCAATCGCAACCCGATGGTCAATTGGGACAAGTGCGTGCTTTGCGGTGGATGTGTCGACGTATGCCCGTACGGCTGTTTGAAGATCGTTCCCGTTGCCCGGATCGAAGAAGAACCGAAAGTTTTGGAGCTTGCCCAGGCCCGTCACGGGCTAACGCTTGACGGTATGGCCGAGCGAGCAGACGACTTTGGAAACAAGTGGTTTGTAATGCTCAAGGACGAAGAGAAGTGCACGCGATGCGGCCTCTGCGTCGAGCGCTGTCCAGTCGGAGCTATGTGGATGGGTAAGTACGAGGAGGAAGGTTATGTCGCAGGTTGAACCTAGCGCCGAGGAATCACAATCTAGGCGTTTTTTTATTGGCGGTCTTTTTGCTTTTTTGACGTCGATGGCGCTGATTGCACTTGGCGCATTTCGATTTGTTGTGCCAAACGTTTTGTACGGCAAGAACCAACGCTTTAAGATTGGCGTGCCGAAAGATTTTCCGGATAAGCAGGCGACCTATCTTCCGGAGCAGCAAGTTTTCATAGTCCGCGAAGGGGACAGTTTCGCGGCGCTTTCCGCTATCTGCACTCACCTTGGATGTACGATCCGCGCAGATCCAGATCATCCAGGATTTTTCTGCCCATGCCATGGCAGCCACTTCCGACCAGACGGGACGAACTACTCCGGTCCCGCACCGAAACCGCTTGAGGCGTATGAGATCTCGATGAGTAACCTCGGCGAGTTGATTGTCGACAAACGGACCCTCGTATCGCCGAAGGAGAAGTACAGGGTATGAGCGACCAACCCGTGGAACGTGGGCTCTTTCGGCGAATTGCTCAGGCAATTCGGTCGACTCAAGCCTCTCAATTTTTAAGAGGGCCGTCGGATGGCACGAACCGGTCGGTCTTCTCGTCCGGCTATCGCAACGCGCTGAAGAAGGACATTGTCACCTCTGGCCCCTGGCGCTCCGTCTTTGCGAGACCCTATCCCCAGACGCCAAAAGACAACTCGGAAATCGCGATCACGAGCTTTTGGCTACACCTTCACCCCGCCTTTATCCGACGTGAGACGATTAAATTCGGCGTCACCTACGGGCTGGGAGGGCTGGCGTGCGGCTTGTTCATGGTTCTCGCCGTGACCGGAGTCATGGAGATGTTTTACTATGTGCCGGCGACCGACCACGCCTATAAGGATATGGTCGACCTTCAGCACGTGGTGTCTCTCGGAAAGATCCTTCGGAACATGCACCGGTGGGCAGCGCACGCGATGGTGATCATGGTGTCGTTGCACATGCTGAGGGTCTTCTTGCAGAAGGCGTACAAAGCCCCGCGCCAACTCAACTGGGTTGTCGGCGTACTTTTGCTGTGCCTTACGATGATGCTGAGCTTCACCGGCTATCTGCTTCCGTGGGACCAACTTGCCTACTGGGCGATCACCGTCGGCACGAACATGGCCGGCTCAATCCCGCTTATTGGCCCCAAAGTTCGATACGTACTCCTCGGAGGGCCTAGCGTCGATCAGGCAACCCTGATTCGGTTCTTCGTGCTCCACGTCGTGGTCCTGCCGATCGTCATCTCGATGGGCATGGTCTACCACTTCTGGCGCGTTCGAAAAGACGGCTTCTCAGGAGGCAAGTGATGTCGGCAGTACCTCCCACCGGTTCCTCGAAAGAGAAGGAGTTCGGATTACTCGGGTTTATCGAAGGTCATCCCACAAATCTTCCCGATCCCGACGAAGATCGAATTTCGAGCTATCCGCATCTCGTCGCACGCGAGTTCTTGGCCTTCGGGCTGATGCTTGCGACGCTCCTCGTGGTCTCGTTTCTGTTCGACGCTCCCCTTGAGGAGTTGGCGAATCCAGCAAAGACCCCCAACCCAGCCAAGGCGCCCTGGTACTTCCTGTCGCTGCAGGAGATGCTCCACTACGCGCCGCCGTTCATCTCCGGCGTGTTCATCCCCGGACTAATCGTCTTTATCATGTGCACCATCCCTTACTGGAAGGGAAGGTTCAGCTTGGCGCCGCTCATGTTTTTGTTGTGCGCCATCCTCCTTCCGCTTCTGGACGGAATCGTATGGTCGGCAATTCACGCCGTTGCTCCGGGATTCGCAGACGCGACTCGCAGTTACGGATTCCCGACCTTCCTCATGCTCATTGCGAGCGCGTTTTTCCTCGGCAAACTCATCTTGAACCCGTATTTCGATGACGAAGCTCGAGTGGCTCGACTTCGCACAAGGCTTTTCCTCGTGTTTGTCGGCATCGTTTTTGTTCTGGTTATGATTGGCCAGTTCTTCCGTGGGCCGGAATGGAGGTGGGTATGGCCGTGGCAATAGGACGAAGAAAGAAAGAAGTCCGCACAGGACTTCACATGAACTTCCTGTTCTTCTTGATGAGCGTGGTGGTTTTGTTGGTGATGGGAATCTCCATGTGGAAGGACACCCATCCCGAATGGCTCGCCTATCAGAACAGATTTGTCGGAATTGAGCGCGGCGTCCTTCTGGCCAAGCGCGATAGCCTTCTTCGACAGATCAACAATCCGAACTACGTTCAGGATTACGAGCAGGCAAAGAAAGGGTTCGAAGCGGCAAAAGCAAAGAACGACACTGCATCCGCAGCGCTCGAAACCCACGAAGCCGACCTCGAAGAGCTGGATATTCGAGCCCGCGGTGGAAACGATGAAGAGGGCGGCGGCGATGCCGCACCTCCGAAGGCTGCGGCCACTGGCGCCGCGCCTGCCCCGGCCGCTAAGGCGACCAAGGGCGAGATGGACGAACTCGATAAAGAGTTCGCTTCGGGAGGTCCTGCCAAATCGAGCACCGGTACTGCAAAGCCGACCGATGCTGGCTCAAAGCCCGCACCTGCGGCAAAACCAAGCGACAAAGAACTCGCCGAGTTGGACAAAGAATTCGCTGACAACGGTAAGGGGAAATCGGCGCCAGCAAAGCAGGCCCCGGCATCGAAACCCGCCGCAAAAGCGAGTTCCGACGAAATGGCGGAACTGGATAAGGAGTTCGCCGACAAAGCACCGGCGAAAGGCAAATCTGAACCGGCAAAATCCTCAAGCTCATCAAAGACTGCCCCGAAAGCAGGCGGCGCTGAGCTAGACGAACTCGATAAAGAGTTCAAGGACGTCGGAAAGGCAAAATCGTCAGGTGCGCAGGGTTCAAAATCAGCCGAGCCGGCTCCAGCAACAGCATCCCCCGCATTCGAGGAAGCCGACCTTCAGGTTGACCAGGCAGGCGCGCGAGCAAGGCTCGAAGCTGCCGAGCGCGATCTGCTCACGGAAAATCGGGTCCACAACAAGGAAATGATCGGCCTTCCTGCCGAGGAGACGCTCAAACGACAGCTCTCTGACGCCCATTTGAAGGAAGCCACCTTGGCGTTGACGGTCGCTCAAACTGGCTTGGCCCTTGAAGATGCCAAGGCAGTCGTCAAGAGTGCGGCGCAAGTCGCACGCTGGGCAGTCGATGCGAAGCAGTTGGAGGATTTGACGGCTAAGAACCAACTCAAATCGGAACCTGCCGACCATGTTAAGCAGCTCCAAACTTCTGCAGCAAGCCTGAAGGCACACATCGAGGACCTCAAACGAGACCTTCGGTTGATCGAGGGTCGTCTGTCTCGAAACAAGGCAAGCGCACCCGAAGTCGAACAGCTCTATGTCGACAGGCTTGGCGCGATCGACCGTTGTACGACGTGCCACCGGGCAGTCGAGCAGACAGGCTTTGAGACGACTGCTGAGCCGTTCCGAACCCACTCCCCTGAAATCCTGAAGTACCACCCAACCGAGAGATTCGGTTGCGTGAGCTGCCACGGTGGCTGGGGCAATGCTTTGGGTAAGGAAGAAGCCCATGGCGGCATCATCGGAAAGGGACGCCCACTATTGGTTGGCGACCAGATCCAATCGTCTTGCGGAAAGTGCCACGGTGAAACGAGACAACTTTCTGGAGAAGCAACCTATCTCGCCGGTGCGAAGCTGTTCAAGAACTCGGGATGCTTGGGCTGCCATAAGGTTGAGCTCAATCAGCCCGCTTCGAATACCGGATCGACGGTAAAGGTCGTCCAGCAGGCATTGCCGAAGGCAGGACCCGATCTTGATCGCGTTGGCGAGAAGATCCAACCCGAATGGCTCGTCGGTTGGCTGCAGAATCCTCAGTCCCACTCATTGGACGCTCGAATGCCGAATCTCGGCCTTCAGCGCAATCAAGCGATGGAGATCGCCACTTACCTGCTAACCCAGCGCGGTGAGGTTGCTCGTTCATCCAAGCCTGAATCGGCTGCGCTTACCCAGCAACGTCTTGCTCAAGGCAAGAAGCTCGTAAAGAACTTGGGCTGTCTTGGCTGCCATACCGTTCGAGGAGAAGGCGCGAGTATCGGGCCTGAACTGACCAACATCCGAACGAAGGTCAATGCCGAGTGGCTTTACGGTTGGATCGCCAACCCCAAGACCTACTTCCCGAATAGCCGAATGCCGGTGTTGAATCTGACGCGCGAGCAGTGCGTGAACATTGGCGACTACCTTCTATCCGTTGGCACCGACAAGAGGGCTGCCAACGACGAAATGCCTAACTTAAGCGACAGGAACGCAAGCGACAAGGGATCGCAGTTGATCTCTGAACGCGGGTGCGCCGGTTGCCACGACATGAAGGGTTTCGATCGAATCTCGGCGCCTGACCTCACCCATGTAGGGGACAAGACTGCAGACGTTCTCGAGTTTGGAAACGCCAAAACCGTCAAGCACAAGCTGTTCGACTACATCCTCGCCAAGGTCACCGATCCAAGATCGTTTGACTCGGACAAGTTCAAGGGCAAGATGCCGAAGTTTGGCCTTGAAAAAGAGGACGCAAGCACGATTGCCGTCTATCTGATGTCGCTGTCGGCTCAAGAACTACCTTCCGAGTACACACGCGATCTGCAAGAACAGGGATCGCCACTATTGGCGGGTCGGCGGATCTTCGCCCAACACGACTGCGCTTCATGCCACAGGATCGCGGGTCAAGGCGGGAAGATCGGCCCTGAGCTCACTCGTGAGGGCGAAATGGTTCGACCGGGTTGGCTGTTCGAATTCCTTAAGAATCCGATTCGAATCCGTTGGTGGCAGGACGCGCGAATGCCGAACTACCACCTAACCGATGAGGAAGCGACGAAGCTTACGGAGTTCTTCATGGCGCTCTCGAATCAGCCCGCTCCGTACGAATACACTCCGCCGGATCAGAAGATATTCCCACTTGCCCAAGCAGGCGCGAAGTACTTCACCGACCTGAAGTGCCAAAGCTGCCACCCGCTAGCTGGCAAACAAGGCGTCGCAGGTGGCGATACCAAGAAGATCGGACCCGACCTTGGATTGGTGCCGTCGAGACTAAAGAAGGACTGGTTACTGAGGTTCCTTAAGGATCCCCAAGCGTTCAGCCCCGGAACGCAAATGCCAAACTTCGGCAAGCCGGACAATCAGTACTCGGCGATTATCGACTTCTTAATGAAGCAACGCCAGTCGCCTTGATAACGATTCCGTAAGAGGGCACTCAAGTTGGCGTCGGATCCTAATGGATCCGGCGCCACTTTTTTGTCAGCGCATTGGTCGCAGTTCGGGATCTGCGGTGGCGGTCGAGATCGAGGTCACCAATCGCTTGTAGTTAACGAGGACACCGAGCCCAGAAGCATAGTGGGGATCGCTTTTGCTTAAGCTAAGGCCGGTTGAGATAAGCGCATGCCGAAGCACTTCTGGCGAAGACTTAGTCGTATGCCGTAGAGCATCGGCGATCGATGCGGCAACCACTGGCGAGGCGAACGAGGTGCCCGACCAGACCGCCAGTTGCCCATCCCAAAACTGGCTGGCAAACCCGACGGCCGGCGCGGAAAGCGCGCAAATACTATCCCAGTTGCTGAAGCTCGCCTTCGCGTTGTTCTTGTCGAGCCCCCCAACGCAGACGACTTCTTCGATCTTTGCCGGATAGCAGGCGGTATGCATACCGTTGTTGCCAATAGGCGCAACCACCAAGACGCCGCTATCGATGCACCACTGCATGACATCTTCGAGTGCAGGAACCTCGTTCAAAGAGCCGAGAGAGACATTCACCACCTCAGCTTTCGACGAGACGGCAAATGCGAGTCCCTTGATGAGATTCCATCCCGTCGCAATACCATCGGAGTCGGTAATCCGACCAACCACGAACCGGACACCGGGGGCGATCTGATCGACGATTCCGGCAACCATTGTGCCATGGCCGACCGCTTCGTCAGGAACCCCGTTCTGGTTCGAATCGGTTCGGTGAGGAATATCGTACGCCGGCTGTCCCGGCTCAACCGCGTTCATGCTCGCGTCGACCTTAGACCAAAGCGCCGATTGCTTTGGCGAGATCCCGGTGTCGAGGATCGCGATATGCACCGCTCGGCCGCTTGAATAGGCTAGGTTCGCGTTCCAATTGATCTGACTCAGAATGTTCTTGTTGATCGTCTGAAGTCCCGTCCGATCTCCAACCGCAGGGAGCCCGCCACCTTTCGAGGGCTTGCCCTGGGCTTCGTCTTCTGGCTGCCCTACCTGAGAGTCGTTCTCGATCCATACGATCGACGGATCTCGGCGCATCTTTGAGACAATCGAATCTCTTGCTCCGCCAAATAGGGCGAACGGCCCATTCGCGGTGTAGTCGGTAAGGGAGACGCCGTACTTCCTCGCGATATCGGTCGCCTTCACACCTGTCGCAAGACGACAAATCATGCCCGACTGAGCGTGCGCAAAGCCGAACGAAGCAATCGCAAAGCCGAAAACGAGTCGAATGGCAAGAGTCTTCATGAGCGATATCCAGCGTATAAGAGGGGGAAGGCCCAATAGTAAGGGTGACTCTTCCATGATCGCACAGCTTGGCGAGCGATGCGAAGTGATTGGTTTATTTTTGCTGTAGACTCGAATGCTCGGAAGAACGTCGAGTAGAACCTCATCGCTGCCTCGTCGTCCAGCGGCCATGCACTTCCCACCACATATCCGGCTCCGCATGCCAAAAAGGCTCTGACGAGTCCATCCGGCTCGAGACGGTTAACCCCTGAAACGCGTGCCGTATCGCAGCCGGAAAGAGTCACTAAGTCGACTTGCATGCCGCTTCGCGCGATCTCGGCAGCCAACACCGGACCATCCGTAAAGTCGAGCGAGGAGAACATCGGGTGGCTGTCTCTATGCCGCGCATGCGTTATCACATGCAGCAATGAAACGCTTGTACACTTCAGCGCTTCACGCACTTCGTTCGCCGAAGTGCATACCGTTGCCCGGGGGTAGATAGCCAAGAACGCCGCCGCCTCCTCTTTCGCCCGAAGCAGGTCGGCATGATCGGCAACCCATACCATCGCCGAGTGCGTTCTTCTTCCGAATACATGCCCGTTTAGGGCAGGGTGAAGCCTTAACTCAAGGTCGCGCACTTCGCCGATTGCATCGAGGCAGGCCGTCCAAGGAACGCGCCAAAGAACGCCGTCCGGACAAATCCCCAGTACCCCCTTGTGGTCTAGGATCGGACGAATCAGGCGTTCGCCGATCGCGCGGAGCTCAGCCATCGCAGACTCGGTACAAGCCCCCTTATCGGCCATAGGCCCGAGAATGTCGTAGTTGAGCCACATGAGGTGCTGCTCTAGCTCCGCTTCGGTCATCGGTAGTTCGATGACGCCGCGATTGGATATCGCACGGTACGATCCGGCCCCCGATAGGAACAAAAGGGAATCCTCGGGCGCACGGGAAGAACTTCTTGACCCGCTTGGCAAGGTTCCCCCGACGTGGGTCTGCTCCATCCACAACCGCTGCAAGTGATCGAGGTTCTGTCCAATCGGTGACGCTCTACGGCTGCCTTCGCTGAAGGTATGCGCCCCCCCGCGGTTCAGTTCCTCTCGAAGTTCTGAGAGCTTTCCAAGGACCGCTTCTGGGAGTTGGCCTCGCCTGCCCAAGATGACCTCGTCCAACAGGGTAACTGCGCGAGATTGCGTGATAACCGAGATCGCCTCTTGGACCTTCGCTGGTTTCGGAGACCGCAAAAGTTCGTCGATATACAACTGCAACGCTTCCTGTTTGTCGACAAGGAAGTGCAATCGAGCGGAAATCGACGATGTCCGAACTTGATCCTCGAGGATCGCCTTGAACATTTTTCGGAACCAGCGCAGGCGTTCGGTTCCATCGCTCCTACGAGCCCTTTCGGCATACACCCTCCACAAAAACCTGCGAAGATCTGGTTGCCGACACAGTTTTGTCGCCAAATCCAAATCGGATTCTGGATCGCCATTCTCGGCGGAGGCAATCAGTGCTCGGCAAAGGTGGTACGGATTCGCAGAACGTTTCGCAAACTCCACCGCTCGCCGCAAACGGCGAGGGGCATTTGCCTCGTTCAGTTCCAATCCTGCACAGGCAAGGTCGGTCTGAGCCGCCGCAAACCATGGAGCGTTGCCAAGGCGGCGATATAGCTCTGCCGCGTACTTCAAGTGAGGAATGGCGAGATTGGCGCTTCCGGCGGCAAGCAGGGCCTCACCCATGCCAAGTCGAAGGTGGGCGCGGTGCAAAGATGATGGATAAACCCCTATTGCTTCAGCATCCCGGTAAGCGTCGGCAGCTTCGGAGAAGAGGTTCATCGACACATAGGCATCGCCCAAGTACTCAAGAACCCTTGCTCGCTCGACAGGTTCTTCTAAGTGCTCTTGGTTTAGCTTAAGCAACGTCGTAACCGCAGTATCGACGTTGCCCCGGAGTATCTCGGCGTAGGCCACATTTCCTAGGGCGATATTTGCCAGTAGTCGGCTTCCATCCGAAGTCGCTTCGTCAGCAGCACTCTGTGCCTCTCGCCAGGCTTCCGTAGCACTCCCTCCGAATAGGAGGCTCGTTGACAAAGCAAGCCTGCTAGACGTTGAGTCGGACAGAAAACCGGATTGCCTGAGGGCAGAAGGGAGGCCCTTCAGTTCGTCGGCTGCCTCCTTGTACCTGTCCTGCTCCATCAAGGCGTATCCAAGGTTCAATCGAGCCCGCGCCGCTTGCCCTTTTTCGCCGATCTTGTTGAGGCCGTCCGCCAATGCATGCCCTAGCTTGAGCGCCTGACCGATTCTTCCTGACCGAGCCAGACCATCGATCGCTCCGATCTTATAGGAGAGGCGATCATGCGGCTCAGTTGCGAGATCTCCCGCCCGCTGAAAGGCCAAGGCGCTTGCGAGCCACTTGCCTCGTGTCCTTTCAACAATGCCCAAAGAGCGGTAACCCAGCGCAGGGTCGTCTCCATACCGGACGACAAGCCCAGCCGCCGAGTGCATTTCGGCAAGCTTGGAGTGATCTTCGACAAATAACTTGTAAACCTGATCGAAAAATGCGCGGCTTATGCCGGACTCCCCCTTGGAACCCTGCAATAGGACAGCCGCACGCGTCGGATCCGCGACAATCCGGTCGATTAGTTCAGACGCCGTCATTTTCGATCAATTCGGAAAGAGCAGGAACGTGCATCAACGTATCGGGTCCAAGCAGATCGAACGCCGACTCTTCAAGAGTCTTTACGCTGAACTGGAATCTGCCGTCGGAGGCTGTAATCGGGCGGGGAGCATCGACTTCCCAGTTGTTATTCGGAACCCGGCCGACGATGCTCCAGCCTTCTGGATTTGGCGTCGCCATCAAACGGATTGATACGTCCGCATCTCCAACTACCAACTGAAACTCCTCCAGCGGCCCCCGGGAAACGGCTAGCCCGCCAACCTGCAAACGCCTTCCGAAAAGGACCCTTCGGGTTTCGGGAACCAACTCCTTCACACGAGCGACGAGATGCGTAGGTGCAGATTCCCACACCCCTGATGCCGAAGCGAAGATCTGTCGATACCTCTCAACCACCGCCGAACAGTGCGGACAACCTTCGACGTGCGATGCCATCGCGTCATCCGCCATCCCCTCTGCCATATCGGCAAGGCGTGCGCGAAACGTACTGCATGCAACTTTCATTTCCAAACGACTTGAGTGAGGACAGCGTTCGTTTGATACCTAGATTTCAAAAAAGTTCTCTTTTGAAAGAGTGACTCGAAGCTTCTCGAGGCATCGTGCCCGAGTCGGCCCAATCGCACCGATCGGCATTCCTAACGCGGAACCTATCTCGGCGTAGCTTGTGCCGTCGCGGAAATACAGCATCTGCAGTAGCAACTGACAACGCTCATCGATCTTCGAGAGCCCTTCTCGAAGCCGAAACGAGCGGTCTGCGAAGATCGCTGCATCTTCCGCCAGCATCTCCTCTCGCGCCACAAGTTCGTCAAGGTCGATCCCTATCGCCTCAAGATCCGGTGTTCGATTTGCGATACGTAGGATCCTAAGGCTCTCGCGACTTGCCGTGACGGCGAGCCACTTCGGCAGCGCATCGCCCATCTCGATCCGATCAATCGACCTTAGCAACGACTGAAATGTCGTCACGAAAACATCGTCGGCATCGTCGTGGTTGAGCCCATGTCGACGCGCAACCGAGAACACCAACGCCTGGAAACGGTCGACTAACTCGGACCAAGCGCGAGAATCCTTGCGACGGCACCTTTCGATGAGTCGCGACAGATCCGGACCGGTCCGAAGTTCTGGCATCGCTACACCGAATCTTACCGTTGGATTTATGTATCGACCGAAGTGGAACTAGGTCCGAATCGACCCGATAAATGCTGGGTTTTCTCGAAATCGTGCGCTGCATCGGCTAACCTCAGAGATGCGCTCGTAATAGGCGAAGCCATGTTATTGACCGGATTTGCACTCGTTCTTCTGACAGCCCACCGACCGAAGCTCCTGCATTCACAAGCGGAAAACTTGGCCCCCAACCCGCGTTTCCAGTTTGGCGACACCGTGCCAGAAGGCTGGACCAACGTCTATCTGACCAAAGGAAAATTGGTCGTCGCCCGCGACACGAAGACGTTCTTCCGTCCGCCCGCTTCCCTATCGTTAACCGGGACAACCGACGACACGGATGGCAACGTGGGCGCCGACCTTCCCGACGTTTCCGGCAAGAAGATCTCCATCGACGGTTCACTTCGTTCGGCCGGCAATATCACCCAGGCGCAAGTCGCGCTCTTCCTTGCCGATGGCGACTACAAGCCGATCGAGTATCGACCGCTAGTCTTCCGCCCAGCGTTTAAGGACGGAGTTTGGACTCCTTTCCATGTCACCACCGAGGTGCCCGCAAACGGCAAGCATGCAAAGCTCCTCCTCTTGTTGGGTGGAAAAGGCACGGTTTGGCTCGGAGAGATCTCGGTCACGGTTCCCGGCGAGAAGCCGAAGCCGGTCATCGACACCGAGGCTCAGCCAAGCGTCCAGCCGGTCAATCGTTCCGCAGATTCGCCCAATCTGCTCTCCGTTTCCGCCGTTGCTCCCGATGTCTGGGAACTTGAGATCCAAGCCGGCCGAGTGAACCCAAGCAACTTGAGTGTCTATCGACCCGAGCCGGGCGACGAGCGAATTCCGAAGCAGCATCAACAGATCCTCAAGCGAAAGGGGCAAGAGATCGGCTGGCTGATCGGCGTGAATCATGATCACCTCGTTACCTACGAACACCTGATCGGCGATCCGCTTCAAGGCGAGTTCGCGAACTGGCGGCAGAACTACAAGATCTCGTCGGTAAACGATCCCGAATTCCTTAAGCCTCAGGTTCCAGTTTCTCTCTACCGAAAAAGCAAACCGAACGATTGGGAGATTCCTCAACAGCGATTCGCGATGGACCATCGGATCTATCTGCAACTGGCGAAACCGCTTAAGGTTGGCAAACAGTATGCGATCGATCTCGGCAAGTTGAACGTTCAACCTGCGGTACAGAAGTTCGTTTTCGACCCAAGCAAACTTCGCTCCGAAGCCGTTCATGTGAGTCAGGTTGGATACCGCCCAGACGACCCGTTCAAGCGTGCTTACCTTTCGTGTTGGCGTGGAACCGGTGGCGGACAAACTTACAGCGAGCTTCCGGGATTCAAGGTTATCGATAGCTTAAGTGGATCAATCCTATATAAAGGGAAAGCCGTTATTGGCAAACTCGCCTCCGAGCCGGAGCGAATGGTTCGGGATGAGAACTTCGTCAGGGCCGACGTTCTATGGATGGATTTCACGGCGGTCAACAAACCGGGGTTGTACCGCGTCGTCGTCGACGGCATCGGGTCGTCGTACGACTTTCCGATCGCCAACGACGTTTGGGACAAGGCGTTCAAGATCCAGATGCGCGGCCTCGTCAACGAAAGGGCCGGCATCGAACTGAAACCGCCTTACGCCGATTACGTTCGCCCTGCCGACGAGATGCCGAATCCCGGCCAGGCGATAACCGAGTCGACCTTCTCGGCTCTCGGGGGCCAAGAAGCGTGGTCCGCATTGGTGAAAGGGGACACCGGCAAGCCGGTCAAGGGCGGAACCGGCGGCTATCACGACGCCGGAGACTGGAATCCGCGGCGTGCCACCCATCTCCAAGTCACGATGGCGCACCTTCAGATGCTCGAGATGTTCCCGGAGCACTTCGGTTCCCTCAAGTTGGGTCTGCCGGATTCTTCTGCGCTACCCGATGTCCTTCAAGAAGCACTGTGGGAAATCGACCTCTTCAAGAGACTGCAAAAACCGGACGGAGGAGTTAGCTACGGTCTTGAAACCGATGGGGACCCAGAGGACGGCGACATCAGTTGGCTCACGACGATGCATCTGTACGAATTCGCTCCCGATTCGTTCGCCTCGTGGACCTATGCTTCGGCAGCCGCACGCGCAGCTCGGATCATGGCTACTTACAATTTAAAGAAGTCTAGCCTGTACAAATCGTCTGCGATCAAAGCAATGGAATGGGCCGAAGCCCACTATGCCGAGGAGCGATCCCAGATCAGTTGGGACAAGGTCGATGCCAGAAATTTGGCTGCGGTCGAACTGTATTGGCTCACTCACGACCCCAAATGGCACTCAGTCTTCCTTGAGAACACCGTGCTGAAAACCCCGCGGCCGGAGCTGTTTCAATGGGGCAAAGCCGTTCAACGCGATGCTGCTTTCGTCTACGCCCGCCTGCCAAAAGGGCTCGGAAATCCGGAATACAAACAGAACGCCAAGGATGGCCTTGAGGAGATGGCGAAGCGCTGCCTCAAGTACGCGGAGGGGAACAGCTTCAACCTGACGACTCTCGATAAGGGGCGTCCTTTGTTCGTTGGCTTCTATACCGAAGCCGATGCAGGCGACCTTTGCCGTGCTCATTTCTTCACGCACAAGCCCGAGTACTTGGCCGGAATCGTACGCGCGTGCCAGTTCTCGACCGGCGCCAATCCGTCCAATCTCAGCTACACGTCGGGTCTGGGCGCAAACCCTGTACAGCACCCCTTGTTCCTCGATACGCGTCGCTCCGGTCAGCCCGCGCCAAAGGGTCTCACGGTCTACGGCCCGATGGACTACATCCAGTTCCACGACGACAACGCGATCTGGCCGATGAAGTACTTCCTGAACCGCGAGTGCGTTCCTCCCGCAAACACTTGGCCGATCCCTGAGGCCTATTTCGACATCTATTTGTATCCGATGATCAACGAGTTTACGGTTGACACATGGGCGGGCAATCTATACGCCTGGGGTTACCTCGCGGCTCGACATTGACTTGACCGCTCGAATCCCTTTTCGGGCAAAGGACGTATGGCTTACGATGGCGCCTCATAGAATCGGAATCCCATTTGCATTGACTGCTTCGATCGTTGGAATCGCTGCCGCACAGAAGCCTGATTTCAGCGAACTCGACCGCTACCTAAAGGACCAGGTGGCGAAACGGGCGGCGCCTTCGATATCGGCCGCCGTCGTCAAGGACGGAAAGGTCGTTTATGCGAAGGCGTTCGGCTACGCGGACTTGGAGAACGAGGTCCTAGCAACGCCTGAGTCGGTTTACCGGATCGGGAGCATCACCAAGCAGTTCACGGCAACGATGATCATGCAGTTGATTGGCGAGAAGAAGCTGACCCTCGACCAGCCTTTCCGGACGATTCTGCCCGATACGCCCGGCGCCTGGGACAAGGTCACCGTAAGGCAGCTTCTGAATCATACGAGCGGCATCAAGCCCTATACGGAAGTGCCCGGCCTGTTCGCGGATGCCGCACTCAAGCCAACCAATCCTGCCGGAATTCTGAAGACGGTTGAAAAGGAGCCTCTAGGATTCGCGCCAGGAAGCCAATGGCACTACAACAACACCGCGTACGAGATCCTCGGAATGATCGTCGAAAAGCTCGACGACCGCAAATACGCAGACTCGCTGCACGCCCGAATCCTTGACCCGTTGGGGATGAAGAGCACCTACTTTACGAGCGAAAGATCGATCGTAAAACATCGTGCCCAAGGGTACGAACCGAACGGAAAGGCATTTTTACACGCGCCGTACCTAAACATGGATTGGCCCTATGCCGCCGGTTCGATCGAAAGCACAACCCTCGATCTCGCGAAATGGGACGCAGCTTTGTACGGCGAAAGGATCCTGCCGCAGAGCGTTTTCAAGGAAATGTGGAAGCAGGCCGTCCTTAGCACCGGCAAGAAGGAAGATTACGGGTTCGGATTCCAACTCGCGAAGCTGAATGGAGTCGACATCGTCCAACACGGTGGCGGCATTCACGGGTTTATCACCTTTATCCGGCGCGCGCCCGAGCATGGCCTGACGGTCGTCATTCTGACGAACAGCGGATCCGCTCCCTCCGATCAGATCGCCATAAAAGCGATGGGAATCGTCGATCCCAATCTTAGAGAGGCGCCGCCGAAGGTCGCCGTGGACACCGATAAGCCGGCAACCGACAAGGCACGTGCGATCCTCCAATCGATCATGGACGGAAAACTCGATCGGTCGATTCTGACGCCGGAGTTCAATAAGATCCTCACACCGACGATGGAGCACGGAGCGCAAACTCAACTGTCGGCATTTGGGAAGATTGGCAAGTTTCGACTACTCTCCAACGAGGCGAAGGAAGGTTCGACGACTCGAACCTATCTCGTCACCCTAGGCTCGACCGAACTCAAAATGACGGTTACGATCAATACGCAAGGACTCATCGCAGGAATCGATTTGCACCCTTAGGCAAGAAAAAGTCACTGGCGTTAGATCGTCTCGCTTCCGGTACGATGCCGGGGTGAGGCACTGACGCCAAGATGAGATCAAGCACCCTTCCTTTTTCATTTAGCCCCCCTTTCAAGAAGATCCCAATCCTTGGGATTCTGATCGGGCTCACGGTGGCGGCCATAGCCGCGCCACCCGTGAATCCGAAGGAAGTCCGTGCGCTAGACGGCATCTGGAAAGTGACTCGCTTGCCACTCGAAGCCGAGGGATCCGCTGGCCTCAAGCAGATATCGAAGCCGGGTGCTAAGACGATCTCGGCTGCCGTGCCTGGCGAAATTCACCTCGATCTGATGCGGTCGGGGGAGATGGAAGATCCATCGGTCGGAACCAACTCCCGCAAGGACAGGTGGCCGGAGCGCTACTCCTGGTGGTACCAGACCGGATTCACGGTTCCCCCCTCGATGCTCAACCATGATCGACAGGAACTGGTATTCGACGGGCTCATTTACTACGCCCAGGTATTCCTCAACGGAGTGCTGATCGGGTCGAGTAAGAACGGCCTTGTCCCAGCGCGATTCGATGTGACCGGCAGCTTGCACCCCGGAGGCAACGATCTCGTCGTCCGCCTAACTAGCGGCTACGAGTTCATCAACGAAGTCGATCAGGATCTGAGCAAGCAAAAGTTGTACGCCAATCGGGAGAACTTCCCCGCCCGCTCAAACCTTCGAACACCTCCCTACATGTCCGGTTGGGACTGGTGCGACACGCTCCCCAATATCGGAATTTGGCGCAGCGTACGCCTTGAGTCCCGAAGCAACGCTGCCATCGATAACGTCCACTTCGACACCGTCATCGAACGAGGAAAGGTCTCTCTGCAAGGGCAAGTTTCCATCGAGAATTTGAAGGCGTGGCGGCGAACGCCAAGCTCCCTTCAACTCGAGTTGACGCCACCGACCGGGCCTGCGACCACATTCAAGAAGGACCTGCTCCTGATGATTGGGGCAAACCATGTCCCGTGCCGCATCGACATCCCAAATCCCCAACTCTGGTGGCCGAACGGGATGGGGGCGCAACCCCTATACAAGCTCAAGGCCACCGTCGTCTCGGATGGCGTCGTAACCGACTCCCAAACCCAAACGATCGGCCTCCGAACCGTGCAGCTTGACGAGGGCCCACGAAAAGTCGGATCGAATTTCCGCTTCCTCGTCAACGGTAAAGAGGTTTTCTGCAAAGGTGGCAACTGGGCGCCGGCCGATGAGATTCCCGCTCGAATGACCAAAGAGCGGTACGAGCACTTCATCCAGGCCGCCAAGGACGCCCACTTCACGATGCTCCGTGTGAACGGGGTCGGATACTACGAGAACGACGACTTCTTCGACGCTTGCGATCGCGCGGGAATCCTCCTTTGGCAAGAGTTCGCGTACTCATGCGCGACGTACGACGACCTCTCCACCGAGTTCATGGCCGGCGCTCGAAAGGAAGCGGAAGCGTTCGTCAAGCGGATCGCCAACCATCCGAGCCTCGCCCTTTGGTGCGGATGCAACGAGTGCCTCTGGATGTACGACAACGGCAGCAATCCCAAGGCGACCGATGCGGTGGGCACAAGGATTTACTGTGACCTCTTACCTGCGGTCCTTCATGAGTTGGATCCCAACCGGCCCTATATCCCCGGCAGTCCGTGCGGCGGTACCGACGAGATCAACAGCCAAACGGCGGGCGATGTGCACTGGTGGTACCAGGTGTTCATGAGCAACAACCCCGCCAAGAAGATGGACCCAAGTCTCCTCGATTCCTGTCTCGGGCGGTTCGTAAGCGAATACGGAATCATCGGCCCTCCCCCTCTCGCCACGATGAAGGAGTATCTCAAGCCGGAAGAACTGAATCCGGAGAGCCTGGCGTGGCAGATCCACACAAACAGCTATGAGGGGGACCATCGAGGGTTCACGGAATCCGCCGCTCGCCACCATTTCCTCGGCGACGTCCCGATGTCGGTCGAGCAGTTCGTCCTCTATGGCGGTTTGTACCAGGCGATGATGCAGGAGCAGATGATGGAAGCGTGAAGGTTCCGAAAGCACGATCCCGAGAACCCGTGCGACGGTTCCCTGATCTGGTCCTACAACGACTGTTGGGGCGAGATCGGCTGGTCGATCATCGACCACTATGGGCGTCTCAAGCCGAGCTACTATGCAGTCAAACGAGCATGCGCCCCGATCAAAGTTGTCGTGCGCCAAAGGAACGGTCAACTCGTTACCCGGGTCGTCAACGACACTCTTCAATCCGAGAACGTAGAGGTCACCTACGGTTGGTATCGACTCGACGGCAAGGCCCGCGAGATCAAGACGACCCGCTTGCGAATCGGCGCAAACGCTATGGGCCAGATCGCTCAAGCCAAACTTGAAGCACCCGGACACAACCCGAAAGACTGGGTCTACGCCGCCACCCTCTCCGGCCCCGGCATCCAGGACCAATCGATCTGGAAGCTGACAACCTATCGCGAGATGAACATCCCGAAGGGCGCCCTGAAGGTCGAGGTCAAAGACGGAAACCTAACCGTCACCTCAACCACCTTCGCCTGCGGCGTGCACGTCCCCGAGGAGTCAGGAATCCAACTGTCCGACGACTACTTCGACCTCCTCCCCGGAATCCCGCACACCGTGCGAATCACCAACCCGTCCGGCAAAGGCGCGCTTAGCCTTATGGCAAGCATGCCTTCCCGATAATCGTCGCCTGCTAGAGATCCTCGATACCTGCATCCCCAAGCCTCCGGCGAGGCGTGGAGGCTTCAGCTTGACCAGCCCCTAAAGGTTCCCCAGGTCGTCTCCACCCGAGAAGGCTGCGGTAGCCTCCACGGTTCGCCCGAGGCTCACGGTGGAGGCATCGGTCGCTCATGCGAATACGGTTCATGACAACCCCTACCACGGAGTGGTTGCGTCCGATAGCCCACTGTTGCGCCGCTCCGGCGGCGCTACGGTGGGTAGGCGGTGCCATCGGCGCCTACCCCGGCAGGGGTTGAGTCGCATCCGCCTATTGATGAGGACTATCTAGGGACACACTGACGGCTGGTTCGTCGGGAGCCCCTTAAGAAAGTCCGAATATATCGCCCGATAAATGGGGCGATCAATACCATCGTTCGTTGGCAATCCAACCTTCGCGATCGAGTGATCACCTTCTTGACGCATATCCTTCGAAAGTCGGTACAGGAGAACTGAGAGGATCTTTCTTTTCCGGAGGCACGTCTCGCTGCGCTCACGGTGGAGGCATCGGTCGCTGGGTATGGGAATTCGATGCCAAACCAAGTCGAGCCGCACAGTCGGTAAGCATCTCCCGCTCCCAGGCTGGACGCGACGGTGAACGTGGGTGGGTCCGGTCGGTGGGGATCTTGCCTAAGAGGTGAAGGAAAACGGCGCAAGAGTGTTTGTAGGCGGGGACGGGCGGGCGGAAGGCGACGTTTCCGAGGTGTTGGAGCGCGTCGGCTACAGCCAAGTACCCGTCAGAGGCGGTGACCCACAAACGGTCTCTCTCGGCGAACTTCGCGGGGCTAAATGCGGCGAGGCCGAGAAGGTAGTCGCTGCCGTATTCGATCATGTCGATCCCGAGGTCGTTACCGGTGAATATCCGGAATTCGGGACGAACGCGATCACGCAACTCGAGCCGCTGGAGTTCGATCATCCGGTCGAGACTGGAGTGCTTTGCCCCTTTGATCTCCGGGATCTGCATGATCCCCTCCATCGTTTCGAGGTCCCAGATCTCGCCGTTGGGCGCGAACATCTTGCCGAGTTCGAAGGCATACGCCGCGCCGCATCCTCGAACCGCGCGAGCATAGACCTTCACCTTTTCACGTGGCGACATTCCGTGCGTTTGCGATGTCTGAAACAGAATTGGCGTGCCGCCATGGGTGACGATCGCATCAATCTCCCGGCGGTACAGATCGACAAGGTCGCCTTCCTTCCCTTCGATAAACGCACCCGCAACGAACTTTGCCCCGCCACTCGCTTCTTGGGCTAGCTTCAAAACGAGAAGCTTCTCCTCATCGGTGAGGAGGTTCACGTATCCGGTGTCCATATTCACCGCAGGAGTGAGCCCAGCCGCAAGTGTTTCGGCAAAAAGCGATTGATAGGCCCCCGTCGCAATTCGGCCGTCGACCTCAAACGGCAGCAACATCGCCGCCATCCCGACCGGCGCCCGTCCGATCTTCCTGCGATCGTGAAGGTCTTGGAGACTCATTAAACTTCCGTCCTAAAGAACCAATTTACGATGGCTGTAGCCGCGGGATGGCTCTTGCCCGCGCGCCCAACCCCCAGTGACAAACCAAGTGTGTTTCCTACGAGAGCCCCGTTCGCGGCCACGAACCATGCCGCGGCTACAGGCCGGAATCTCATTCCGCTACACCTAGGGTCGGCAACTCCGGGACGTCGACCCATTTGCGGCTACGCCACGACTCCATCCCCAACTCGGCAAGCTGAACACCCTTGGCGCCTTCGCGGAGATCCCACTTGAACGGTGTTCCGTCCACAACGTGACGGAGGAAAAGCTCCCACTCCGCCTTGAAAGCGTTCTCTGTCGGACCGCTATCGGGAACCACGGTCCACCCGTCCCAGAAGTCGATCGGTTGGGGAATATCCGGATTCCAAACTGCGCGAGGTGTCGCCGACGCGGGCTGGAATCGGCATTCCCGCAACCCAGCGACTGCCGACCCAAGGGTGCCGTCGACTTGCAGCGTCAGCAGATCGTCGCGGCGCACCCGAACTGCCCACGACGAATTGAACTGCGCGATCACGCCCCCTTCAAGCTCGAACGTCGCGTAGGCAGCATCGTCGGCGGTGCTGTCGTACGCCTTTCCCGACTCGTCCCAGCGACGGGGAATGTGAGTCGCGCCACGGCACGACACGCTTTTGACGGCGCCGAACAGGTTGTCCAACACGTAACGCCAATGGCACAACATGTCGAGGATAATCCCGCCACCCTCCTCTTTTCGATAGTTCCAACTCGGCCTCTGCAAGGCGGCGCCATCCCCTCCCTCGGCGGGATCTCCGCCCGTAAAGACCCAGTAACCGAATTCGCCCCGAACCGACAAGATCTGTCCGAAAAACCCCGCATCGATCAGCCCTTTCAGCTTCAGCAATCCGGGTAGCCACAGCTTGTCTTGCACCACGCCGTGCTTGGCCCCCGCCGCTTCCGCGAGGCGATACAGTTCGTAAGCCGACTCCACCGAAGTCCCCGTCGGCTTCTCGCAGTACACGTGCTTCCCAGCCGCAATCGCCTTACTCACGCCTTCAAAGCGCATGTCCGTAACGAGGGCATCGAAGTAGATTGCGTTTGAAGGATCGGCCAACTCTTTGTCCAAATCCGTCGACCATCGAACCCCTCCGACTCGGTCCGAAATGCGTGCTAGCTTCTCTTCGTTCCTGCCAACCAATACCGGGTCGGGGACCAGCCTCGAGCCGTTCGAGAGGGTCAGACCGCCTTGTTCGCGGATCGCGACGATCGACCGAATCAGGTGCTGATTCAGGCCCATCCGCCCCGTAACCCCGTTCATGATCACGCCGATTCGCCGATGGCTCATTTGCTTTCACCCTCCGGAATCGGCACAAACTGGGGCTGCGAGCCGGTGGGCAGAGGTGGAGCGTCGACGCCGGCAATCGGCAACGTCCCTGCAAGCTCCTGCCGCCAATGAGCTACGTCTCCCGCCGGACCGTAGCAGTAGATCATCCTCGCCGGAGTCGAACCGATGTTCGTCAGTTGGTGAAACTCGCCCGACGGGATGTACACCGCCTGGCCTTGGCTTAGCACCGATCGCTCTTCCCCAAGGCACATCTCCGCCGTTCCTTCGAGGAGGATATACACCTCCTCTTGGTCATGGTTATGCCAGGGGACTTGCCCCCCATCTGGATCCAGAGTTACGTAGCCGAGCGAAAAGGCGGTTGCCTGGATCGGCGAGACGCCGCCCGCGATATTCTGCGTTTGGCGTCGCGCCGAGTAGCGGCGGCCTTCGATTTGGGATAGGTCGGCAACGATCATAGTGTGTTGGTCCCATTGTATAGTGCCCATCCTTTAAGTGAGTTCGTTCCCACAAAATGGCTTTTGAATCTAGTGGGGCGTTCTGCGTCCATGAAACTGCTGACTCCCCCATCGGCGGTTTGAGAGATATGCTCCAAGTCAAAGACCTCGCTCCAATGGCGTGGGATGTCGGTTGTTTTGAACCTGTCGACCTTCTCAAACCGCTTGGACCGCTGCCGGATACGGGAGTAATTAGTGAATCCCAACAGAAAAGATCTCACTTCGCCGCCAGATCTCACACAAGAAAGACGCACAGGGCCGACGCGCATTCATCGACCCATCTATTTGGATTTATTGCCACCTTGCAACCACGCTTGCCCGGCAGGCGAAAACGTCCAAGCATGGCTCTCGTTGGCCACGGAAGGCCGATACCGCGAGGCATGGGAAGTCATCGTCAGGGATAACCCGATGCCTGCAATCCATGGCAGAGTCTGCTATCACCCTTGCGAATCCAAC
>Ga0364866_10122_pt1 | contig 55110 bp, 43 predicted proteins | sample ExccelAu500001D3_3_FD_206913 | JGI IMG/M metagenome (GOLD analysis project Ga0364866, IMG submission 206913) | Enriched cells from Trout Bog Lake Hypolimnion, Wisconsin, USA - BchlTB.Aug13.5000.01.D3 | ecosystem: Environmental > Aquatic > Freshwater > Lake > Hypolimnion/Profundal zone | place...
CAAGTTGAGGCAAAGGACTCGATCGAAGCCCCAGGCTGGTCGATTCACAACTTGGTCGACGGCAGACTGAAGTCGGACCCCAAGCAGAAAACCGAAGCACTGAGGCCGGCCATGCTTCTGAGAAAGGAGTTTGCCGTCAATTTGCCTATCGCAAAAGCAACGGTTTTTGTCACCGGGCTTGGGCTGTACGAACTGCATTTGAACGGTCACAAAGTCGGGGACGGAGTCCTTGCCCCCGAGTGCACCAAGTACGAGAAGAGGATTCAGTACCGAACGTTCGATGTAACCCACCTGCTTAAACAAGGCCCAAATGCCGTTGGGGCGATGTTGGGAGACGGATGGTATGCAGGCAGCAACTGGTCTGCGCTACCAATGGAGCAGCGCAAATTTGCTGGGCAACGCGGGCTTCTTGCCCAACTGCAAATCGAATTAACTGACGGTACTTCGCAGACAGTCGTGACCGACCCGAGTTGGCGGGCGAGCGACAACGGCCCGATTCGCGGAGCAAGCCTGTTTGGGGGAGAGGTGTACGATGGGCGAAACGACCTTTCGGGGTGGGATAAACCTGCATTCAACGATTCCAAATGGAGTCCAACCCATGCGGTGAAGTTCCCAGGCGCCGCACTTGTCGCTCAGTGCAACGAGCCTATCAAAGTCACCCAAGAACTGAAAGCGATCCAGCTCTCGGAACCACAGAAAGGGGTCTACGTTTTCGACTTTGGCCAGAACATGGTCGGTTGGTGTCGGTTGAAGCTCAAGGGAAAGTCTGGGCAAGAGGTGGACCTCGTGCACGGCGAAATGCTCAACGATGATGGGACGGTTTACACCGCAAACCTTCGTGGAGCGACCCAGCACGATGTCTACACCTGTCGCGGCGGCGGCGAAGAGGTGTTCGAGCCTCGATTCACCTATCATGGATTTCGGTATGTACAGATCCACGGTCTCAAGTCGCCGCCTTCGATCGGGGACCTTGTTGGAAAGGTGATCCACTCCGCAGCGCCGATTGTCGGGAAGTTCGAGTGCTCGAATCTGCTGATCAATCAGTTGATGCACAACGCGCTTTGGACGCAGATGGCAAACATGATGAGCATTCCAACCGACTGTCCCCAGCGCGACGAACGGGCAGGATGGATGGGAGACATCCAGGCTTTTTCTCAGACCGCTATCTTCAACATGGATATGAGCGCCTTCTTCACGAAGTGGATGCGCGACGTTCGCGATTCCCAGGCCGACGACGGTCGGTATAGCGACGTTTCACCCAACCCGAACGACCCCAACAAGCGCTACTCGGGCGTTCCTGCATGGGGCGATGCCGGCGTTGTTGTGCCATGGAGGATGTTTGAGAACTATGGCGACCGGCGGGAGTTGGAGCAGCACGTCGAGTCGGCGCGCAGGTGGATCGATTGGATTCATTCCAATAATCCCGACTTCATTTGGGCGAACATGCGAGGTAACGACTACGGCGATTGGCTGAACGGCGACACATTGATCCTCGACGGCTTCCCTAAAACGGGAAGTGAAGTGCCGAAGCAGGTAATGGCAACAGCGTTTTGGTATCAATCCGCCCGGATCGTCACGAAGATGTTTCAGGCATTGGGCAGAAAGGAAGCCGTGCAGTACATGCAGCTCGCGAATAACATCCAGCAAGCGTTCAATGAGCGTTTCGTGACCGAAGATGGAAGAATTCTTGGTGACACTCAGGCTGGATATGCACTGGCGCTCAGTTTTGGGTTGCTCGACAACGCACGCCAAGAACAGGCACTCGGTCACCTATTGGATGGGATTGAGCGCTATCACGGTCACCTTTCGACTGGTATCCAGTCGACACATCACGCGATGATCGAACTCTCAAATCGGGGGCGAAACGACGTCGCAGATCGCCTGATCAACCTCCGCACGGTTCCGTCATGGGGTTACACGATCGACATGGGCGCCACAACGATATGGGAGCGCTGGGATGGGTATGTAAAGGGCCGCGGGCTTCAGAACCCGGGTATGAACTCTTTCAATCATTGGGCATTGGGTTCCGTCGCCGAGTGGGTTTGGCGCACTGTAGCAGGTATCGCACCCGATGACACTGCATGGGGAGTAGCCTACAAAAGACTTATAATCGCGCCGCAACCCTCGAAGTCGGTTCGATGGGCTCGGGGTGAGTACAACTCAATTCAAGGGAAATACGTTTCAGACTGGCGCGTCGAAAACGGCCGATTCCACCTCAAAGTAGTGGTTCCTCCAAGCTCCAGCGCCGAAGTTTGTGTCCCTACCTTGGCGCCCGACGATGTCGTCGAATCCGGAAAGCAGGCGATTCACGACAAGGGTCTGCATTTCAAGGGGATGAAAAACGGCGCAGCGTGTTACAGCGTCGATTCAGGCACCTACATCTTCGAGGCCCCTTATCGCGGATGATCTTAGAAAGCCGTCGACCCTGGGCAGGGGGCGAATAACCTAACGCCCGCTTCGACAGCACCCGTTGAGATTGCCGCGTAACTCACGAAGGTTGTAGCCGCAAGAGATGCCATCCACCTTCCTGGACTTGATTTGCCACATCGTCTTCTCGACCAAACATCGGCAACCTTGGATCGACGAGCTTTGGCGCCAAGACCTACACGGCTATATTGGTGGATCGATTCGAGGGTTCGGTGCATCGCCGATTGCCATCGGCGGAGTCGAAGACCATATTCATCGTTTGATCGAGCTACTTGGAAATCACGCCGCTAGCGATTTGGTACGTGAGATCAAGAAGGCATCTACCGCCTGGGTAAAGGACTCTGTGAAGCTTCGGTTATTTGGTTAGCAGGAAGGGTATGCCGGGCTATCGGTTAGCGCCTGTGGGAAGAATGCCGTGGCTTTATACATTGCCAAGCAAGAGGAGCACCATCGAAAAATCTCGTCCTTGGATGAATACAAAAGGTTGCTCATCGAAGCTGGTATAGCCTTCGTAGAGGCGTTCCTAGAAATAGGGTGATTTTAACCCGGATTCGGGGCCGTTGATGACGGCTTCCGGTGGTCGCCCGGAGGCGACGCACCGGCTATGTTATGTGACCCCTGCCGGGGTCGGGATCGTCAGGCGGAGTTCTTGCGGATGTAGTCGTACAATTCGTCTATCTGCGTGAATGCAAGACCGGTGACGGTGTCGGCGCAGCCGTAGTAGATCGTGATTCGACCGGTGGGAGCGTCGGCCAGAGCGGCGCATGGAAACGTTACGTTCGGGACGTCGCCGGCGAGTTCGTACAACTCACGAGGATTGATCAGGTACGGCTTGCAGCGATACCGAACTTTCCACGGCTGCTCTAGGTCGAGGAGGACGGCGCCGAAGCTATAGACGTATCCGTTGCAGCTTGTGAGAACGCCGTGATGGAACAGGAGCCAACCTTCGGTTGTTTCGAGCGGCACAGGACCGGCGCCGATCTTGGTGCTTTCCCACGGCTGCTGCGGACCCATCACATAGCGATGGCGGCCCCAGTAGATGAGGTCCTCGCTCTGAGAGATGTAGATGTCGCCGAAAGCGGTGTGTCCGGTGTCGGATGGGCGGCTGAACATCAAGTAGCGGCCGTTGACTTTGCGCGGGAAAAGGACGCCGTTGCGGTTGTAAGGAAGGAGCGTGTTTTCAACCATGTGAAACTCCTTGAAGTCCTTCGTCCAACCGAGACCGATCGTCGGGCCGTGCCAACCGTTGCACCAAGTGACGTAATAGCGGTCCTCAATCCAGCAGACGCGAGGGTCATATGCGTAGGTCGGAGCTTCAACTTCTTCGTCGTCTCGAATCCACTTGATGGTTTCGTGGTCGATGTCCCAGTCGTAGCCGTTTTCGCTGCGGCCGGCGTGAAGGACCATGTTGCGGCTGATATCGTCGCAGCGGAAAACACCGGCGAATTTGCCTTCAAAAGGTACGGCTGCGCTGTTGAAAATGCTGTTGCTAGTCGGAATGAGATCGCGGGGGATGATTGGGTTCTTGGAGTATCGCCACATGGGGCTCTGAGACGGTTTCGTCCGCTCTTCCCACGGAATATTCGGTAATGCTTGCCCAACTAGTCTGATCGTTGACATACGGTCAGTTTCTCACAAAACCTGGGTCTTAAACACGCTCGAATTACGATCCGTAGAAGCTTTCAATGCAATCCCGGTACCAACTCAGGTCGACGGGCAAGTCGCCTGCAATCAGGTGGTTCTTGTAGACCCCGCGGCCGGTTGAAAACTCGATTCGGACGAACTCGGGAGTGGGCTCGGGACGTTCCCATTCGGCCACCAAACTGGAGGAATCGCCTGGGGCAAAAAACGTTCCTTCGGCAATCGGAATTGACGGTTCGACGTAGACTCGGTAGTGGCATTCGATGCCCGATCGGAGGTCGTTGCAGGCGATCAGTTGAAGGCTGGTTCGAACTTCTCGAACGGCAAATAAAACTGGCGATTGAGCTCGTTGCAGATACTTGAACGCTTCCTTGCGATCAAAGTAGTAGTCGACGACTGCGTCCGAAAACTGCGGCCATCCGTCGAGAAGATTCCACCACACGATTCCTGTCCTTCGCCACTTGCCGGTTCGAAAACGCTCGACAAACTGCTTGTACGCCTCGGCCTGAGTGAATTGGCTTGCCTCGACCCACTCATTCAAGCCTTCCGGTACACGGCCCAGAAACGCCTCGATTTGGGTGGACATGAGCGCGATTCGATAGTCATATAAGTGAAGTTCGGGGATGGGTGAAGTCGAGTGAAGCAACCATTCATCGTTCGTGGGTGGCCAAAGCTTATCCGGGCTGATGAACTTTCGAATTGACTCGACACTTGGACTGCCGTGGTAGCCGATCTCGCTTGCGAAGTGACAAAGCGAACCCTCGTAATACTCACTACGGAATGAGTTTCTAGGTCCCCACAGGTGCGCTTCCGGTAGAAAACGGGTCCCTCTTTGATAGGTTTCACTGTCGATGTAGGGCGATGAAGGTAAGTAAGGCCGCCACGGGTCCTCATCGGCAAGAACGTTCGGAATGACATCGCGCGTGAGCCGATTGCGATTCGGATCGCCAAGATTGGACCACAGGTACAATTCGTCGCACTCGTTGTCTCCTGCCCAAAGCGCAACACATGGATGCTTGCGCAATCGATGAACTACCGCTCTGACTTCTGTCGCAATCTCCCTAGCGAATACGTCGTCTTGGGGATATCGGGCGCAAGCCATCGCAAAGTCCTGCCAGATAAGAATCCCGTGTTCGTCGCAGAAGTCATAGAAGGCGTCGTTCTCATAGACGTTCCCGCCCCAGCACCGTACGAGGTTGCAGCCGACTTCGTCGAGCAGCCCAAGGGCAGCGGGCAAACGACTCGCATCTCTTGAATGGAAGGCGTCGAGGGGCACCCAATTGGTTCCCATCACGAAGATGGGCTCGCCGTTCACTTCGAAATGGAATTCACCGTTGCCGGATTCATCTGTGACGCTCGTGCGAATAAGCTTCACCGAACGGATTCCGTGCCGAAACGGCCTTTGGTCGACTGTCTCGCCGTCTTGAAGCAGGGTCACGATGACCGAGTAGAGGTTCGCTCTTCCGCGATTCTTGGGCCACCACCGCTTAGGATGCGGCACGGAGAGGTAGAAGTGCCCTGCAAAGAATAGGGCGGGCTGCTCGTCAACAAATGTCGATTCGCCGCATGAGCCTTCGATCCGAATGCGCAAGTTGTCTTGTGCGATGCTGTGCTTGAGTCGGTAGTGGAAAAGCAGCCGAGCCGATTCAACAGATGAGTCGGCGGTCACCAAATAGAGTTCTTCGAATCGAGTCTTTGGTCGCAGTTCCAGTGAACACGGCCGCCAGATTCCAGCCGTTACGATCCGGGGCATAATGTCCCACCCAAAGCAGTGGCTCGGCTTGCGAACCCGCAGACTCGCCACACTATGGGGGCCTGCCATGCATCCTGCCGGAATCGGCCCGTCGGCGGCCATCTCGGTCCAGGGTCGAATGTGAACGACCAGTTCGTTTGTGGTAGCAAGCAGAGCGTCAACCTGGACTTCGTGCTCGACCAACGCGTTCTTGGTGGTCAGAATATGAATTGCGTTGAGGTAGATATCGGAAAAGCAATCGAGCCCCTCAAACCTCAAAAAGGCGTCTCTGCCGTAGAGGTTCGGCGATGCGAACGTGGTCGAATACCACCAATGCCGACCTTCGAGTTTCTGAAGGTTAAGGGCGTTCATACCGAAGAACGGTTCGTTCAATTGACCGGCATCAACGAGGTCAAGTTCGACGTTCCCTGGCACAGTGGCGGTGATCGCATCAGGTCCGCGAAGGGACTCGAGGGCTTCAGAGTATTCCAAGTCGCGGTCCGACCAGGACAATGTCCATTTTCCGTCGAGTGAAATTGATTCCCTTGAATGAGTCATCGCGATTCCGATCGATGCCGTCCAGCAATAGGCTACTTCTGCGACAACATCGTTACAAGCCGTTCGGCCATTTCCTTGTCCGGCGCCCCGAAGTTGGCTACGAACCATACGCCCCGAGAACCAAGTTGCTCTGCTAGATACCGAATGTCCTCGACGTCTTCCGCTTCGACACGGGTCGATTTGCCGGCATCGAGGATTCGACGGTAGACCGGCTCCCATTTCCGAGCCGGTCCATTACCGGCTCCATAGACCCACTGGATCGCATCGATCTCAGGGAGTTCGAGCAGGGCGTCGAGATGATGAAGGGCGCTCGGGCCGTCCAAATGATAGATGTTTCTATGCGCTTCAGCCATCTCAAGGCGAATCGACGGCAGGATATTCTCTCGAAAGAAGGTTGGCCCGATCATTGCCGAAAAATCGCACTGGGGTGCATGGGTGGGGAGGCTACTAAAGGCGTTCATCCAGCAGCCGATCGGCAGTCCCGCCTTCTGAAGGGGTTCGATTTGCCGCCGATAGGCTTCGATGCATGGGCCGGTGACCTGGGCTACGCATTGGGCAACCAACTCAGGATCGTCGGCGATTGCGATGCAGAGAGCTTCCGGTCCCATCAGAGCGGACAGCACGTCGATGTTTGGGTGAAGGTCCGTAAAGAGGGTGATCCATCGGCCCTTCCCTTGCTCGAGTCCCATCTGTTGGAGCAGGACTACCTTTCGCCACAGATCGGCCTCGAAGTCAGGCTTGATACCGAGAATCTCTTCAACCGATCCAACGATCGGCGATCCCCAACTTGTAGAGGGCTCAAATTCCAAGTTGAGGCCGAAGAGGGTCGACACAATGTCCGGCCCTAAATTCGGTTCGAAAACCGGAAACGTCTCGGCGATGTAGGTTCGACGTTCAACCTCGAGGATGGCGCGTTCCACTCGATATTCGAAATCGAGCCACCGATCGCGCTCCGTTTTGTAGGTCTTGGTGTCTGGAAGATAGGGGGAATTAACTCCGATAGTCAAAAGAGCGCGATCTTCGTTTTCTTGACGCCAAAAGCGCTCCATCCTCTCGAGTGCGATTTCCGCATCCGGCTTCTTTGAAAGTTCAAACACTGAAAGGTTTGACTGCCGGGATATGGCCCGGTTTGCACCTTATCGACTACTCTGGCTGGTCATAGTCCTTGAGCTTGCGGATCCAGATGTTTCGGAACCGCAACGGGTGTCCGGGGCCGTGGTCTTGCAGATAGAGTCGCTCTTCGGAGCCGATGGGAGACTCTGGGATTACGGCGCGATGCTCGGTCGGGCCGTTCAGCTTTTGGTGGTTGTGAACGAGGACTCCGTTGAACAAGACGGTCATATGGGCATTTTCAACCAGTTTGTCACCGTCGAACTTTGGCGCGGTGAAGACGATGTCGTACGTCTGCCATTCGCCCGGTCTGCGCATAGGGTTGACCAGCGGTGGCCACTGGCCATAGAGCGCACCTGCTTGCCCGTCGGCATAGGTTGGCGCCCGATAGGAGTCCAGGACTTGAACTTCGTAACGGCTCATCAGAAATACGCCGCTGTTTCCGCGACCCTGTCCTGAGCCGGTGATCCCTTTGTCCTCTTGCCACTCGATATGAAGTTGGCAATCACCGAACTTGTCCTTGGTGTAAAGTCCGCCGGTACCGCCGACGACCTCGACGCAGCCGTCGATTAGTTTCCACTTGGGTGGAACGGGGTTGCCGTCGTTCCTTCGGTTGTCCGTCTGCACCCACTGAGATAGATCCTTGCCGTTGAACAGCACGATCGCATCGGAGGGGGGTGCGCCAGCCCATGCGCCCGGCGTCACCTCATGAGGATATGGGCGGTCCGAGTCATGGACATGCCACTTCTGACCGGGGAGCGTAGGCGTGTCCTTGTAACCGTCTCGGTGGACCTGGGCGATAAAGGCGAAGCTCAGGCAGGCGGCCACTGAGCATGCACCAAACAACACTGTTTTGCGGGGTGGGAGCAAAGTCACGCGGGGATGCTACCCTACACGATTTCAGGTCGACCTACGGCTCGCATACAAACCGGAATCCCGCAAATGGAGCATCGGAAAGCCACCACCGACTTTTAGGCATTTGAGGGTCGGTCTGCTGCCAAACCGGCGCCCACCGCTTGCGGGTGCTTGGAGAAATGGCTGCCGGCGCATCCTGGAAAGTGCCGCCGCAAAGGACGGGTTTTCCATCGACGTCAATCGACCATTCGCCAACGTTCCCAAGCATATCGAAGAGCCCGATTTTGTCGGCTTTCTTCGTACCCACCGGGTGAGTTACTTGCTCGCTATTCCCCGCGTACCATGCGGTGTCTTCCAGGAGCGCTTTGTCGATTTTTCCAACGCCTTGAAGTCCCGCTTGGCAGGCAAACTCCCATTCCGCTTCAGTTGGCAGGCGATACTTCTTGCCGGTTGTCGACGCGAGCCATCGGCAGAACATCGTGGCGGAATCGAAACTTATGTTGATCGCGGGATACCCATGGTGTCCCCAGCCGAGGTCGGGGAGGATGTAACTTTTGCTTGGCCTGGCGATCGCGTCGGCAGCGAACTTAGTCTGGTCGTACGGAGGAGACGGTGGACCACTTTTTACGAAGAGGTCGAAGGCTTCCCAAGGTGTCTCCGTGCTTGCCATCCAGAAGGGCTTTACCGTCACCGATTTGTCACCTATACGAACGGTCCCGCCCGAAATTGGTACCATTTGGATCTTGACGACGGAGCCAGGCAGGGTTTCGGTGTAGGGCGTCAGGTTATCGAGGGCGGTTTTGGGCTTCGATTCCGGCGGTCGAAAGGAGAGCATGGGCCACAAAATGAGAATTCCGAGAGCGGGAAAGGTTGCGGATAACGGGCGAAAAATGGGGCGATTCAAGCTCATAGGTTTGTTACTCATCGCGGGCAGTGCAGTTGCTTCGGAGGCCGTCATTGCGACGCAATCGCAGTCGGATACTCTCACACGTTTTACCTTTACCGAATATCACATGGGCGTCGACGCCCGACTGGTTGTGTATTCCAAAGATAAAAAGACGGCTGAAGATGCCTGCGCAGCCGCGTTCGAGCGGATCGCCGCACTCGATACGATCATGAGCGACTATCGGCCCAACAGCGAGTTGATGCGTCTTTGCGATAAAGCCGGCGGTGCGCCAGTTCACGTCTCCCCCGACCTGTTCAAAGTTCTTGCTATATCTGAAGGTGTGTCGAGAAATTCAAACGGATATTTCGATATCACCGTTGGCCCGGTGGTCAAGCTTTGGCGGGCAGCGAGAAAGACCGGTGTTCTACCCGCGCGAACTGAAATCGAGAAAGCCAGGAAGCTTCTCGGTTGGAAGCTAGTCAAGCTGGATAGAAAGGCTCAGACCGTCCGACTGCCTTTGCCCGGCATGCGGCTGGACCTCGGAGCAATTGGAAAGGGGTATGCAGCGGACGAGGCGCAAAAAGTGCTTCAGAAATTTGGGATCTCAAGTGCCCTTGTTGAGATGGGTGGTGACATCGTAGTGAGCCAGGCGCCCCCGGGAACTCCAGGTTGGACAGTCACCATTCCCAAAGCGAGTACCGGAATCAAGGATATCGATTTGAAGTTCGTCAATTGCGCGATCTCGACATCGGGAGACGCCGAGCAGTTCGTTGTCATTGGCGGTGTTCGATATTCGCATGTCGTCGATCCTCATACCGGGTACGCGCTGACGAAAGGGGTTCAAGCGACGGTCTTCACTTCCACTGGCCTGATAGCCGATCCAGTTTCAACAGCAATGACAATGTTGGATAGGGCTGGAAGAGAAAAACTACAGGCCGCCTACCCAAACACAGGAGTGTTCGTTCCAGCATTTAGTCTATTGAATAGAAGTAAAAATGCATTTGATAAGAATCGTAAGATCTGAACACTTTAGACAAAAATGTCAGTAATTCGAGAACTTCAGTCGCAGGGGAAGTGGTCATTCCTTTTGGTGTCTTGGAGTTTATGATGCAAAACAGATCGAATCGTGTCTTTGAGAGGGTTACCGGCCGCGGTTTTGCCGCGTTCCTTCTTTTTGCGGGGGTGTTTACGTCCGCTTTCTCTCAAACCATTAAGAGTGTCGTCATTCAGCCGAATTCTCTAGTCGGCACTCCGGCGAGTGTGGGGATATCGTATTCGGGGGGACAAGTAACTCTTTCCAAACCGGCTGGAGCAGGTGGGGCACTCATAACGCTCTCCACATCCAGTTCGGCGGCAACGCCTCAGGCGACAGTAACCGTACCAAGCGGGAAAACGAGCGCAGGGTTTAGGATCACTGCTACCCCGGTCACAAAGTCGACCCCGGCAACGATTACCGCTCAGCTAGGGTCGAGTGCGGCATCTGCGATTTTTACCGTTTTGCCTCCGCCAACACTTACCAAATTGGCACTTGTGACGCCAACGGTAAATGCATGGACAAACGCCACTGGATACCTTTATATTTCGTGGGCCGCATTGGATTTCGGTGTTTCAGTCAACTTGACGAGCGACAACCCGGCAGTCACGGTTCCTGCTTCGGTACTCGTGTCTGGGTCGCAGCCCTACAGTCAATTCACGATCACAACTTCGAATGTGTCAGCAAAAACCGTTGCAACGATCACGGCGTCGATGGGATCGAAAACGTTCTCAGCCAAGCTGACCGTTTTACCTGCAGTATTCGCAGGAACCTACGTCGGCTCCTACTACAATACATCGGGTTCGATCGGCCCCTGCAACTTCATTGTCGGATCGAACGGAAAGATAACTGGTACGTCGACTGACTTTTCCAGCGGTAGTGCCAGCGGTGAGAAGTTGTCGGGCACGATCACTCCTGGCGGGGAAGTTACCATCACTGCGACCTCCGACTATGTCAATGGGCCTGCGCCGACGACAAGTACCGGGACGGCCTCGATCAACAGCAATGGCAACCTCGTCCTTGCGCTTAACCCCACAAGCGACTCCTCGTCGCTTACAACGGTTACCGTAAACAAGAAAGGAAAGGCATTGGAGTATGCAGGGACATTCACGGGACCAATTGTCACGAGCGATGGTGGAAAAGGCGGCGTATCGCTCACGATTTACTTCCCCACGTTCTTCTGCAACGGTGGAATTGGAACTTCGTACTTCAACCTGTCTGGAACGGTTAGCGATACGGGTGTAGGTAATTCGGGCCAGTTCTATGTTGCCTACGACAGCAAGGGAGACCTAGTCTTCTTCGGGATCAACCTTGACGGAACAAAGACGTCGGGCGTCTTGACGAAATACAACCCCTTCCCCCCTCAATAGGGGATTTCGTTTCTGGGCAAGTTGAACCTTGCCCAGAAACGGCTCAGATCAATATTCGCGCTTCGGATTGAGTCCGGGCTGGGGAACTGGATACCTTCCGTCTGCGCCCGGCATCAGTGGTGCGGGGCCATCGAAGCTCAACTTATCGACGTCGGGTGCGAACTCGTGCTCGCAATTCAGCATGTCGTCGAAGCTAATCTCCTGTCCGGTATGAGCTGCCATGCGGCCCATGCTGGAGGCCAAGCTTGCATATACACCGCGCTGGACTTCGTTGTATGGCTTATCTTTGCGAATCGCTTCGACCAGAGAGTCCCACTCGTTTTGGTACGGGTTAGTGGGGTCGTTTGAGATCCACAGCGGCTTTGCCGTGATGTTCTGACCTTTGTAGATCGAAGAGGGGCCGTTGTAGTCGTTTGCCTTGGCTGCGATCGCTATCCCTTTCGTTCCGTGAACGTAACTAGAGTAGATCCCCTTGGCTCCTGTCATGCAGCGACCGTCGAAGTACATCTTGGCGCCGTCGGCGAACGTGTATTCGACCGAGTAGTTGTCGAAGTTCTGATCGACGTAGGTCACTCCCTCGGGGCTTTGTCGGTAGTGGCGACCGCCAAGAGCCTGTGCGTGGGTCGGCCAAGCGTTCTTCATCCAGCTTAGGTGGTCGATATGGTGGATGTAGAAGTCGTTATAGCAGCCACCGCTTGCCCAAAGGAAGCTGTGGAAGCGGCGAATCTGGTACTCCACATGGCTGACATTGTCGGGCTTCGGGAGGGACTGCATCGTGCCTGCCGGCTCATGCATTCGGTAGCCGCGCATAAACAGAATTTCGCCAACTTCCCCGTGCTGAATGCGATCGTGCAGTTCGATGAGCGATTTGGCGTGTCTGCCCATGAGTCCGACGCCGACCTTGAGGTTTGCTGCGGAGGCAGCTTCGCCGAGTTTGAGCATTCTTCGGCTCGTTGGGCCATCGACGGTCACTGGCTTCTCCATGAATACGTTCAGCTTCTTGGAGATCGCATATTGGAAGTGGACCCAACGGAAAGCCGGCGGAGTTGTGAGGATGACCACGTCTCCTGGTTTGAGGGCATCCATGGCGTGCTTGTAGGCATCGAATCCGAGGAACTGCCGATCCTTTGGAACGTCGACCTGGGTGGGCGCCGCCTGGACCAGATTGTTGTAGGTTGGGTTGAGACGATCTGCAAAAACGTCTGCCATCGCGACGAGTTTGATCGGGCCGCTCTTGGTCGCCAAGGCATTCGCCGCAGCGCCGCCTCCGCGTCCGCCGCACCCAACCAGTGCTACTTGAATCAGGTCGTCGCTGCCGGGGTGGACTAGCGGGATGGGGAATCCTGACAGCATGGTAGCTGCTGCCAGGCCTCCGGTGGTTTGGAGGAATTCGCGTCGAGACGGGAGGGAAGTCTTGTCAGTGCTCATCGTTGATCGCCTTCCGACGATTATGCCCAGAATTGGCGCTCTTGCGTCATATGCGCGTATCGTTTTAGCGCAAGTGACACTCAACAGCCTATGCTATTAGGATCGAATCCAGGAATCGTTGGATTCTTTAGTTCTTTTTGGGGGTTTTGACCATGGCTAACATCGAAAACGACAGTGAATGGACACGTCGGCAGTTTATCGTCCGCACCGGAGCGGTGGCCGCAGTTGGGGCTGCAGCGCCGTTCATGAGGATTGCGGACGCCGCATCGCTAAAGGGGATCTCGAAATCTCCCAACGATAAGCTGGTGATTGGTTTGATCGGATGCGGAGGAATGGGCGCGGCGAATATGCGCAGCCTTATGGGGTTCGAAGACGTCGAGGTCGCTGCTCTTTGCGATGTAGATGACAATCGAGTGACAAACGACTATCGCGACGTCGAGAAGAAATACGGGCGGAAGCCAGACGTTTACAAGGATTATCGAAAGATCCTCGATCGCAAAGATATCGACGCAGTCATTGTCGGAACTCCCGACCACTGGCATGCGCTCGTACTGATCCATGCTTGCGAGGCTGGAAAGGACTCGTACTGCGAGAAGCCAATTTCCCACAATATCGTTGAAGCCGTTTCCATGGCGGAAGCGGCAAAACAGCATAAGCGGGTCGTTCAGTGCGGCACTTGGCAGCGAAGCACGAGAGAGTTCACCGACGCGATCGATTACATCCGCTCCGGGAAACTCGGCAAGATCGTGCTCTGCCGAGCCTGGATCGAAGACGGATTCCATGCCGGTCGTCAACAGCCGACCGAACCACCGAAGGGCCTTGACTACGACATGTGGGTCGGTCCAGCCGAATTCGTGCCTTATCAGAGCAACCGATGCCACTTTAACTGGCGCTGGTTTATGAACTTCGGGGGCGGCATGAGCACCGACTGGGGCGTTCACATGATGGACATCGCTTTGCTCGGAATGAGTAAAGACCAGGATCTAGTCATGCCGACGTCAGTCAGCGCGGTTGGAGGACGACGAGCAATTCTCGACGACGATCGCAACGCGCCCGATTGCATGGACGCGATTTACGACTTCAAGGACCACGACTTCTCGATGCACTGGTCGATCGGGCGAGACCATCCCGGAAAAGAGGGGCATGGAACCGAGTTTGTGAGCGCAGACGGCCGGACGCTCAGAGTCTGGCGTGGAGGCTGGAAGGTCCTTGATCCGGGTGGCAAGGAACTGCCGAAGGAAAGCGCGGCGCCACCACCCAACCACTGGCGTGATTTCGTCGACTGTGTGAAATCGCGATCCAAGCCGAGAGCCGACATCGGATCGGTCGCTCAGACGACGATCGTCTGCCACCTCTCGAACGTCGCTCTATCCTCAGGAGAGATCGTCAAGTGGGACGCCGCCAAGCACGACATCGCCGGAAAAGCCGGGAAGAACTGCCTGGCATATCACCGACCGTATAGAAAAGGATACAAACTGCCGGAGTACAAACCAACGGCTTGAGAAATAGTAAAGCGGGGCATCGATCGATGCCCCGCTTTACTGACCTTCCGGCTAGAACCGACTAGTAGATCGAGTCGGGGAAGTAGAAGTCTTTTGCGTTCTCTGGGGTGATGAGTTCGATATCGATCATCACGTGGCGGGGCATATACTTCTTGGCGTTATCTTTGCCTGCGTGGAGGATGCCGGCGGCGGCTTGGACGCCGAAGCCGATCATGCTCGGCGGGTAGGTGATGTCGGCAGGGAATAGCGGGTCTTTGTCCATGACGCGCTTGACGATATCTTTCATGCCGCCGCCACCGAGGATCCAGATGTTCTTGTTTCGTCCGGCCGCCTTGAGTGCAGTTTCGACACCGAGAGCCATATCGTCGTCGGATGCCCAAACTGCGTCGATTTGAGGGTTGGCGACGAGCATGTTGGCCATGGTCTTCTCTGCCTTCTCACGATTCCACTCGCCCTTGTCGTCGGCAACGATCTGAATTCCTGGATAGGCTTTGAAGACTGCTTTTGCCGCTTCGACTCGATCCGTGTTGACCGTGCAAGAGACCCCTTCGATAATGGCGATCTTGCCCTTGCCGTTGAGCTTCTTTGCCATATACTCAGCGGACTTACGGCCAAAAGCCTTGTTGTCGCCTTCGATGAAGACATCGGCCACCGGTTCGGTGAAGCCGCGGTCAACGTTGACGATGACGATCCCGGCATCGTGAAGTTTCTTGGCGATCGGGGTTAACGGTCCACTCTCGTAGGCGAGGATGACCATCGCGTCGACGCCCTGAGTCTGTAGGTTCTCGAGACCGCTGATCTGGTCGCCGGACTCCTTGGCGTCCTGAATAATCCAGTCGATGTCGGGGTTCTGCTTAGAAGCAAAGTCCGCCCAGTACTTAACGCCTGCCGTCCAACCATGGTCAGCGGCCGGGATCGAGATTCCGACTTTGAACTTCTTTCCGGTCTTGGGTGCGCCGCCTCCGGCGGTGGCGCCGCCAGCATCGGTGCCTGCTTGACAGCCAACAAGTACGACTCCCGCAATCCCAAGCGCGATGCCTAACAATGATCTGAATCTATTCATCTTCCTTCTTTCCTCTTTGAATCAGCACGGCGACTAGGATGACGATGCCCCTTACCAGTCCCTGCCAGTTGGTGTCGATGTGATACGCCGTAATCATATTCGAGATCAGCGTCAAGAGCAGCACTCCGACAACTGTTCCCCAAATTCGTCCCTTGCCTCCGCGAAGACTCGTGCCTCCGATGACGACGGCAGCGATTGCGTCCAGTTCGTAGTAGAGGCCAGCAGATCCCGTTCCAATCGAGTTCATTCGCGCTCCAACCAAAACGGATGCCAGGCCAACGAGTGCCCCAAGGATCGTGTAAACGGCTAACCTCACGGTTTGGATGTTGATCGCCGAGTATTCCGCTGCCCTAGGGTTGGCGCCTACGGCGACAATGTACCGTCCAAAACGGGTCCTGTTCAAACCGAATCCCGCCAAAAGAGCGATCCCGATGAAGATGATCGCGCTCCAATAAAATAGGACCGGTCCGCCAGCGGCATCTTTGACAAATGGAATTGCCAATCCGCCGAAGCCGAAATCCTGAAGGGGAGAAACCTGAGAACGGATTTCGCCACCCTTTCCGAGGACCAAGGCGATCGATCGGAAGCCCGCGAGTCCACCAAGAGTCACAACAAATGCGGCAACTCTGCCATAAGCGACGACAAACCCGTTAAGCAGTCCGGCTATCGCTCCGATTGCGATGGCGCCAACTGCCGCCAAAAGGATGGCGACATTCGCTCCCATTCCGGAGCTTGCCAGCTTGTTAACCAGTAGGATTACCACCGCGCCGCACATTGCGGTCATGCTGCCAACCGAGAGATCGATTCCACCGGCGATAATGACCAACGTCATTCCGACCGCAATGACCCCAACCGCTGCATCCTGGCTTACGAGGTTGCGGAGGTTCTCGATCTGAAGGAAGTTCCCGCCTCGCGTAGCGACGTTGATGACGAACAACAGAGCGAGCGCGATCAACGCTCCATATTCGGTAAGTAGATTCGCCTTCTTCACGCCGCGTGAACTCCTGCAGCAAGGCGCATGACAGCTTCTTCGCTCAATTCCTCATCCTTAAGTTCTCCCATGATCTTCCCCTCACGCATGACTACCGCACGGTGGCAGAGGCCAATGATCTCTGGAAGCTCTGAGGATATCACGATGCAAGCCAACCCTTCTGCGGCAAGACGCTGAATCAGATTGTACATTTCACGTTTTGCGCCAACATCGACACCTCGAGTCGGCTCGTCGAGAATAATTGCCTTGGGTTTTGTCTCAAGCCACTTGGCGATCGAGATCTTTTGCTGGTTTCCGCCGCTGATATTCGACACCGCGGCTTCGAGGTCGCCGGCACGAATGTCGAGGTCCTTCTTCCACGTTTCGGCTGAAGATCGCTCGCCTTGCCGGCTTAAGACGACATCGCCATAGGACCGTAGATTCGCCATCGTGATGTTCTCGATTACATTCAGCGATAGGTGAAGCCCAAGACCTTTTCGGTCTTCGCTGACATAGGCGATCCCATGCTTCTTCGCCTCTTTCGGGCTCCTGATCTGGCATTTCTTTCCGTTTACGAGAACGTGGCCGCCATCCATCGGACGAGTTCCGATGATCGCCTCGGCCAATTCGGTTCGGCCTGCGCCGACAAGTCCGGCAAGGCCAAGGATCTCTCCTGCTCGGACGCTTAGGCTAGCACCGCAGACATTCTCAACCTCAAGAACGGGTTTCGAAACGGGCACGGGCGCCTTTGGGGGATAGAAATCGGTGATTGGACGTCCAACCATTAGGCCCGCGAGCTCGACTGGGTTGGCCTTCTTCGCCTCGACTGTTGTGATCCAGGATCCGTCTCGTAGAACCGTTATTCGGTCGCAAATAGCGCAGACCTCGGCAAGTCGGTGCGAGATGTAGAGAACGGTCGTTCCACGTTGCTTGAGCTTGCCGATGAGTTCAAAAAGGGATTCTGCTTCCGGTTCGCTGAGTACGGCGGTGGGCTCGTCCATGATGAGGATCGAGGCATCGACGGCGACCGCCTTGGCAATCTCAACGATCTGTTTGCCGGCAATCGATAGCGTTCCGACCTTCGTAGTCGCCGAGAAAGACGCGTGAGTCTGTTTGAGGATACCGTCGGTCTCCTCAATCATCTGGGCACGATTCAGCAACCCTCCCTTGGTGACCTCTCGTCCCAGAAAGACGTTTTCGGCGACAGTTAACTCATCCACAAGGTTGAGTTCCTGGTGGATCATCGCGATCCCGAGTTTTAACGCGCCCCGCACTCCGTGAAGGGTGACTTGCTGCCCGTTGAGCAGGATTGAACCCGAAGTTGCGTGCTGCACGCCGCTGAGAATTTTCATCAGCGTGCTTTTGCCAGCGCCGTTCTCGCCAACAATTCCGTGGACTTCGCCCGCCTCGAACGCGATCGAAACACCGTCGAGTGCCCGCACCGCGGGGAACTCCATAACAATTTTCTGGACCTCAAGCCTGGGCACGTGCTGTATTCTATCGAACCCAGCGATCTGACGCTAGTCGTCGCAGCTTCTTATCGCAATCAGGGGGTTTTATGCTTGTCTTGGCACTTCATTCCCTGAATTACTTCGACAACCAGTGGCAGGGTAGTGAGGGCGCCAACCAGAAGCAATTTGAGGCCGATCGATTTGCGCCGCTTTTCGGGCAGCTTGTCTGCAAGTAGCAAACCTAACCCCGCGCCGGCAAGTCCGCGCGTCGCTGCAATGAGCCCGATCTGCTCGATGGTAACTGTCGTCCGTTTCATGTTTCATCTGACTTACGGATCGCCGTTCCTGTTCGGGTGAATTGACGGTACGCTCGCACGATGCTGCTTTCCGCCCTCGTCTGCGCGACAGCCCTGTATGGCAACGTCGCCAATCGTTCGATACTGGTTTTCTCTAAGACCGCTGGATTCCGTCACGACTCGATTCCGGTTGGCCGTCAGGCGATCCTCGACCTTGCCATTGTTCGTGGTTGGACGGTTGCATTTACCGAAGACGCTGGACAGATCGACTCGAAGAGGCTGAAGGCTTACGACGCAGTCGTGTTCCTGAGCACGACGGGGACGATCCTAGACAAGAAGCAAGAGAAAGCGTTGACAAACTTCATTCACGCTGGAGGCGGGTTCGTCGGCGTGCACGCGGCTGCAGATTGCGAACACGATTGGGCTTGGTACGGCCAGTTGGTCGGCGCCTATTTTCTCCAGCATCCCGCCCAGCAGGAAGCGGTTGTCAAGATTGAGGATGCAACTCATCCAAGCACCCAAGGCCTGCCGAATCCGTGGTCGCGCAAAGATGAGTGGTACGACTACCTAGCCGACCCGCGCCCGAACGTCCACGTCCTCGCGTCGCTCGACCAGTCGAGCTACACCGGCTCCAAAATGGGCAACGACCATCCGATCATGTGGTACCACGAGTTCGAAGGCGGTCGAAGTTGGTACACCGGCATGGGCCACACCCAAGAGTCGTACAAGGACCCCGTCTTCCTGAAAATGCTCGCCGAAGGCATCGAATGGTCTTGCGGTTCTAGCAAGCGGAGGTAGATTTAGCTTCTCGCCACTGTTTTTGGGGTGATTTGCACACCGATTGTCCGGTGAATCATGAATGCACGCAAAGACGCGAAGACGCAAAGAAGATGTCGGAATGTGAGGACGTGTGGCTTGATCAGAAGCAAGTCTATATAGGTTTGGGCCTTACCTTTGCGCCTTCGCGTGATGTCTCCAAATGGTCACAAGAATGATGCTCATCTCTACGACGCTAGTAGCTCGGAGTATGTAAAGCGACTCTTTCGAAACTGGTCTTCGAGCATCTCACTCAAATCTCGGTGGTTGTACGCTGCATGATTTTAGCCTCCAAACGAGAGATAGACATGACGGAAAACGAGATTGCTACCATTGTTGTTGACTCAGCTTTCAAAGTCCACTCGACCTTAGGACCAGGTCTGCTTGAGTCTGTTTATGATTCAGCTCTTGCGTATGAACTCATTAAGCAAGGACTTGGTGTAGAACGCCAGAAGCCAATTCCACTTGTCTACGATGGTGTTCTACTCGGCGATGGCTTCCGATCCGATTTGGTTGTCAACGGGTTGGTGATTGTAGAGGTCAAGTCCGTTGAATCCGTACCAAACGTTGCATTCAAGGTCCTTCTAACCTATTTGCGTTTGAGCGATCTGAAATTAGGGCTACTCATCAACTTCGGGAGTGAGTATGTGAAAGACGGAATTCAGAGAGTTGTCAACCGTCTTTGATGGGAGAGCGCCTTAGGTATTGATGGGATTCAAGAAGCAGTCAGCTAATAGTCCCATTTGAAATAAAACGAACTATTCCCGGGCCGCATGGCAAGAAACGAAATACTACGGCCAGGTGCCGACTTGGGGCCATCGCATAAAGACGCAAAGAGGAAGCCGGAGAATCAAACTTCTCGACGGGATGCTTCCGACCAAGGCATATCCTGGCGAGGTCCACCCTCCACTTTGCGTCTTTGCGGCTTTGCGTGCCTCCAAACAGATCGAGAACACCTAAAATGCATTGCATCTGCCATATTCGGCATCAAGGTAAGTCACTTTGCCTGACAAAAGCGACAAGGTTCTTCGGCTGATTTGGGCAGGACACCTTAATCCTAGTTTCTTCGCGTTAACAGAATCGCGGAAACACGTTAGACTATCGCTCAAGGCACAGATATGGCAAAGGATTTATCTAGAAGAGACGTTTTGAAGGGTTCCGCTGCGGCGGTTGTGGGATTGACGGTTGGGAAGGCTTTTGCGGAAAGCTCGGAACCGACATCGGCGCCGAAGGACCGGTTGCGGTTCGGGATTATTGGCTGCGGCGGTAAGGGCTGGAGCGGAATGCAGGACGCCTCACACTTTGGCGACATCGTCGCCTTGTGCGATATCGACGCCCAAAACCGTACCAAGGCGATGCTTGAGCATCCGAAAGCGGCGTCGTTCGACGACTACCGCGAGATGTTCCAGGCTATGCGCGGCAAACTCGATGCCGTCGTTATCAGTATTCCGGACCACCATCACGCACCCGCGACGGTTCTTGCCCTTCATCAGGGGCTTCACTGCTATACCGAGAAGCCTTTGACCCGCACGATCTGGGAAGCGCGCCAATTGGCGAATCTCGCCCGTCAGAAGCGAGTTGCGACGCAGATGGGGAACCACAGTACGGCGAGCACCAACATGAGGAAAGCCGCTGCCCTGATTCAATCCGGTGTATTCGGCCATGTGAAGGAAGTTCACCTTTGGACCGACCGCGCCAAAGGCTGGTGGCCGCAGGGCGTCGAGCGTCCCAAGCCAGGCACTGCACCGAAAACGGTCGATTTCGCCACGTGGCTCGGGCCCCGCCCGGTCCGACCCTATGCCGACGGTTATCACCCGTTCGCTTGGCGCGGCTGGTGGGACTTCGGCACCGGCTCGCTGGGCGACATGGGCTGCCACATCTTCAACATGCCGTACATGGCCCTCGATTTGCGCGATCCGATTGCGGTTCAGGCAGATACGAGCGGTCACAATCGCGACAGCTTCCCGGAGTGGGCGAACGTTCACTACGAGTTTGGCGAGCATAACGGCCGACCTCCCCTGACGCTGCATTGGCACGACGGCGGCAAGCGGCCCGATCCGAAACTCGCTCCCGGTTTCGAATTCGGCGGTAACGGATCGATTGTCGTTTGCGAGAAGGCGACCATCTACAGCCCCGACGAATCGAACACGAAGTTCATGTTGGTCGGCGGCGCCCCGATGCCTGACATCAAGGTCGACGAGTCGCCAGGGCACATGGCCGAGTTCGCCCGCGCAGCCCTCGGCGGCAAGCCCGCCCGCTCGAATTTCCCGGACTACGCCGGTCCTTTGACGGAGACCGTCCTCCTCGGTAACCTCGCGATCTGGGCCAACGGGCCACGGCTTGAGTGGGATGCGAAGAACATGCAGGTCAAGGGAACTCACGAATTCGACTCGCTAATCAGGCCGACGTTTAGTCCCGGTTGGACGGTGTAGCAAAAACTACTTATCACTCAGAGAACGCTCCAAGTTAACCGGCTTGGAGCGTTTTTTATCGGTGAGATTTCGTTAGGGGCCCGTCGATTTGACCTTGATTTTTCCTTTACGTCGCAGCCTTTCCTATTCCTCACCCGTATGATCTCACGGAGGCTTGGTTAGCTCATGAGGCTAGCAGGCTGAAAACCTTGTTAGCTGTCAACGCGCTTCTTTTTACTGTAGTCGTCGTGCTCCTCGCTGGCGCCGGGATCGCCTGGCTTTTAGGACGTCCCTTAGTTCGCGTTGTCGACAAGGCTTGTGCTCAAGTAGACGAAGAAAAGGAGGCCCGTGCTATGCACGAGCGTCTCGAACGCGAAGAGGAAGCACGTTTTCGCGCCCAAGCGGAGCAAGAGTTGGATTCTCAATTCCCAAATCTTCGGGAAGGAAGAAAGTGACGTCTGAATGAAAGTTCTTAAAACGAAATCAAAACTGGTGGGGTGCGTTACAGGTTTAGTGATTATCACTTTGCTGGGATGGACCTATTACCGGTTGAACCTGCAGTGGATCCCGGCTGGATACGTTGGAATCCGGTTCAACGCTCGATCCGGTGCGGATCGGTCCAAAGTCTATGAACCGCAGGCGTATTTCACCGGCCCGTTCGAACAGTTTTATCTGTATCCGACACGTATTCAGAATGCGGTCTATACGCAAGATCCGTCGGCGGGAGAATCGAAGTCGGCCGATGGGATCTTAATCACGACAAACGACACCGCCAATACGACGTTCGACGTGTCGGTCATCTATCGAATCGACAAGGGTGACGTCTTTCGAGCTTTCGATACCTTCGGCCCCATCCCGATTGAGACGATTCAGTCTCAGCACATCCGTCGAGCGGTACGTGAGGAGTCGAGCGTCGTAGGCAACCAATACGATGTCTACGCGTTGATGGGGCCGAAGCGGGTTGAGGCGAGCCTCAAGCTCTCCGATCGACTGAAGGGCAAGCTGGCGGCCAAGGGTATTACGATTATCCAGGCGATGATCTTGAACGCCTACCCTTCCCAGGACTTGGTCACGAAAATCCATAACAACGTGAACTCCGTTACGGGGGTCCAGATCGCAACACTCAACCAGCAGATCGCGACGATGCAGAACCAGATCAACGTGGTGAACGCTCAAGCGACGCAGGAGGCCCAGAGGATTACCGGGGCCGGTACGGTTGCGAAATCGCTCGACATCATCGACCTCGAATTGGCTGAGGAAGCGGCAAAGAAATGGGACGGATCGCTTTCTCGAGTTGAAGGCGGTTCGAACAAGACGATCATCCTTAACGGCTCCAATCTGTTCGGAGGCAATGGCAAGAAGTGAATACGAAAATGAACTATAGGAACCTCCTGTCGCTCTGCGGGGCAGTTACAGCAGGCTTGGTTATTGCCGGATGCAATCCGTACAAGCAGATTCCTCCGGGATCGGTCGGCGTTGTATTCGACGCATACACGGGGATTTCGAAGACGGTGCTCAAGCCTGGTGTTGTGTTCCAAGGCATTAACGACCGAGTCGTGATCTACCCGACAAGTATTCATAACGCGAGTTACGTCAAGAACTCTCACCAAGGTGAGAGGATGGCTGATGACTCGATCATTGCGACGACGGTCGAGGGTGCACAGTTGCCGATCGACCTGACGGTCGTGTGGCATGTGGATCCCGCCGACACCGTAACAGTGTTTAAGAATTTCGGAACCGAAAACCTGGACGATATTCAGGCCGATTTCATCCGATACATAGCGATCTATGGTGTTAACGCGGCTTCCGGAAACAAGTCTATCTTCGACATCACTTCAAAGGACCGGGCAAAGTTCGGACCGGAAGTCAAGGCGATCATTTCTCCAACGATGTCGAGCATGGGCTTGACATGTGACGACGTATATATCGGCGAGACCTATCCGAGCCCGGACATCGATACCCTTGTCAAAGACCGGATCTCCAAACGAAACGAACTTCAGATTGTCACGAATAACCTGTTGCGGGCCAAGATCGAAGCCACCACGGCAGTGAATAACGCTCGAGCGGCTGCCGACATAAATCGGTTGAAAGCTCAGCAAGGCGATGAAGCAGTGGAGCTGAAGAAGCGCGACATTATGCGAATCTTGATCGCGAAGTGGAATGGCGCCCCTCCTGAAGTGGGAGACGGTGGGATTCCGTTCATCAATCCTAGCCTCCTTAAGCCAGGGCAAAACGCAGCAAAGGGCAAGTAGCCCAATTGAGAACCATGGGTTTGGATGATTTATCCAAACCCATGGTACTTTTTGGTCTTTCCTGTAACAGAAAAGCGGTAAGCTAGGCTGCATTCGACCAGTGGAATGGTTGGATGCGTATAGCGCTTAAAGGAGTCAAAGATGACGTCTAATCCGTTCGCTATCGCGCAGGCACAGCTTGATGAAGCTGCTCGCCTCCTACACCTAGATAAGGACCTACACGAGCTGCTAAGGCAGCCAATGGCAGAACACCACGTACGATTCCCAGTCTTAATGGACAACGGGCATGTCAAGGTATTCAGTGGGTTCCGAGTTCAGTACAACGATGCCCGTGGCCCGTGCAAGGGTGGAATCCGATTCCATCCAAAAGAGACCATCGACACCGTCCGAGCTCTCGCAGCTTGGATGACCTGGAAGACCGCATTGGTCGATATTCCTCTCGGGGGAGGAAAGGGTGGCGTAATCTGCAACCCGAAAGAACTCTCTCGCGGAGAGCTTGAGAGAGTGTCCCGCGGGTACATCCGCAAAATCGGGCACTTGATCGGACCTGATGTCGACGTTCCCGCCCCTGACGTTTACACAACGCCAGAGATCATGGCGTGGATGATGGACGAGTTCGAGACCATCATGGGTCATCATGCGGCAGGCGTGATTACCGGAAAGCCGCTGTTCCTAGGTGGATCGCTCGGACGAGGCGATGCGACGGCACGTGGAGGAATGTTTACCATCCGCGAAGCTGCCAAGGTTCTTGAGATGAATCTGTCGAAAGCGACAGTAGCAATTCAAGGCTATGGCAACGCCGGCATGCACGCTCACCATCTCATCATGGAATTCTTCGGTTCGAAGGTTGTCGCGGTTAGCGACACTCAAGGTGGGATTTATTGCAAGTCCGGACTCGACCCGGTCGCAGTCCAGGAGTTTAAGACGAAGACGGGCAGCGTTATCGGATTCCCTGGATCCGAGCCGATTACGAATTCGGCACTTCTTGAACTCGAAGTCGATATTTTGCTTCCTAGCGCGATCGAGAACGTAATCACCGCTAAGAACGCACACCAGGTCAAAGCGAGGATCGTTGGCGAGTTGGCGAATGGTCCGACTGACCCCGAAGCGGACGTCATTCTGCATAAGAACAACGTCTTTGTGATTCCGGACTTCCTGTGTAATGCAGGCGGCGTCACCGTCAGCTACTTTGAACAGGTCCAGAATGCGAACTTCGATCGATGGAAGATCGCTCAAGTCCACGAGAGACTTGATGAGACGATGACCGAGGCGTTCAGAGCCGTGTTCGAAGTCCGACACGACATGAACGTCCACAGCCGACTCGCCGCTTACGTCGTCGCGATCAACCGCGTCGCCGAAGCATGCCGGACTCGTGGCTGGGCTCTCCCAGTCGCCGAGAAACCGAAAGTAATGAGGCAGACGGTTCTGACGAAATAGTCAGTTAACTGAAGCGGTTACGTAAGACCGACGGTTACAGCATAATCTGTAGCCGTCGGTTAGTTTTTGCCTCTGCAAATGCCGCGCTTTTCGGACAGATTTATCCCGTGAACATCCAGGTCTTCCATGCGAAAATTCCTTCTTTTGATCTCTGTTCTCGTAGCTACAATCGCCAATGCTCAGGAGTCCGGCCAGAAGAGAGGGCTCTATGAGGAGAACGTGTCCTCATCCGACCACCTGCGCGCGGAACAGGCAAAAGAACTAGATGCATACATTCACCTAATGGCTCTCGATAAGCGGCGTCTCGCCGCCATTTTTAAGCCGGATTACACTTCGCCAAGGGCATTCGAGGCATCGGCAAAAGGCCTCAGGAAGCGTTTCGCCGATAGCATCGGCTATCCACCGCCGAATGGGTCGATTAGAGACAAGCCGATCTTCATAAGAATCGGAGAAGACGATCTGGGGGTCTACTATCGCGCTCAGATTCCTGTCGTCGAGGGTGTTCACGCCGAGGGGATCTATATTGTGCCGAAGGGAATTGTCGGCAAAGTGCCCCTCGTGATCTCCATGCATGGAGGTGGAGGATCTCCTGAGGTGGCGCTATTTCACGGTGGAGCGAACTATCACGACATGGTCCGCGGCGCCGTAAAGCGCGGTTATGCGGTATTTGCGCCCCAGCATCTGTTCAACGCTCCCGGATACCCCGGAGACATTCGTACGAAAACAGATGATCGTCTACGACTCATAGGGACAAGCCTGACCGCGATTGAAATCGCCAAAATCACTCGCAGCCTAGACGTCCTTGTGAAACGACCTGAGATCGATGCGAAGCGAATCGCCATGGTTGGTTTGTCGTATGGCGGATACTACGCGCTCGTCGTTCCGGCACTCGAACCTAGGATCAAGGTTGCCGTTTCAAGCTGCTATTTCGGAGTGCAGGAGTTCCGATATGAAGCCGACGAGCTTGGGGTTCCGACCGACTTCCGATTCATGGATCGGTTCAGCCTGTTCCGCGATTCGGAGATTGGCGCACTAATATGCCCACGACCGCTACTTATCCAGGCGGGGAAGAACGACGATGCTCCGCATCGAGATATGGGTATTCGCTTGGCGCCTGAAGTCGCGGCTTACTACGAACGGCTTGGCAAGAGCGATGCCTTCCAATTCCTGGTCTTCGAAGGGGGGCACGAATTTCACGACCAGTCGGCATGGGATTTCCTGCAGCGGTTTTTGTGAACCGAATTTCAATAGCATCTTGGCCCCAATTTAAACGTAAACACTAACAATGCTGAAAACGTCGTGCTAATGTTGAATCTCCTTCCAACGGGATTCCATGCTCTCAAAAATACGTTTAGCCTTTTTATTACTTCTTGTAATTTCGTCGATAACAGCTTATAGCCAACAACCTGGTGCGCCTTGGCCCAAATTGAGACAGAACAATCTCAACACGGGAGTCGGCGTTGGAGGAGGATCAAACGGCCTTCAACGCTGGGTCTTTCCAGCAGGTCAATTCAACACCCTTTCCCCTCCTGTCATTGCTGCGGATGGGACCATCTATCTTGGGGCAGCATCCAACCTCTTGGCCATTAGGCAAGATGGCACGCTTAAGTGGTCTTTCGCGACCGGATCACAGATCTACACAGCGGCATCGATTGGAGCAGATGGAACGATTTTCGTTGGGTCGGACGACTTCAAGCTTTACGCAATCAACCCGGACGGTACCAAGAAATGGAGCTACCCCACCGGAAATAACGTCGGCACGTCGCCTGCCTTTGCAGCGGATGGAACGATCTATTTTGGATCCAGCGACGACTATCTGTATGCGCTTAACCCCGATGGAACTTTGAAATGGAAGTTCTTCGCGTTGGCATATGTCGACTCATCCCCTGCAGTCGATTCCGATGGCACGATCTATTTCGGTGCAGGGTACGGGACATTCTTCGCCGTTAACCCCGATGGAACTCAGAAATGGGCATTCGACACGGGAGGTATATCGGGAATTGTCTCCTCTCCGGCCATTGCACCCGATGGGACGATCTACTTCGGAAGCTGGGACCACAACCTCTACGCCCTCAATCATAACGGGACAAAGAAGTGGGTCTTTCCGACAAATGACTTGATTTGGACTGCACCGGCGATCGCACAAGACGGAACGATCTATATCGGATCCGACGACAAGAACTTTTACGCAGTCAATCCAGACGGCAGCCTAAAGTGGAAGTTCACACCAGGCAACAAGGTGGAGTCTTCAGCCGCGATCGGTTCGGACGGAACGATCTATTTCGGTTCGATGGATTTCAACGTCTATGCGCTAAAGCCTGACGGAACGCAGCTCTGGAGCTTTAAGACTGGCAACTTTGCCAACTTCGACCCCGCGATCGGGGCAGATGGGACCGTCTTTGCAGCATCCGCGGATTACCACCTTTATGCCCTCGGTATTCCAAGCACAACCGTACCGATTGCAAGCCTGACGCTGAGTCCGTCGACGGTTACAGGCGGAAACAAGACTCAGGCGACGGTCACCTTGACCCAACCTGCGCCTGCCGGCGGGGATCTTGTCACGCTCCAGAGCTCGAGTAGTTCTGCGACCGTCCCCGCTTCGATAACGATTCCGCAGGGATCGACGACAGGGCAATTCGATGTCTCAACAACTCAGGTTGCGGCAGTTTCGACCGCTACGATAACTGCAACTTCGGGAAGCAGTTCCCAAACGGCAACGCTGACTATGAACCCGCCGAGTCTGGTATCAGGTCTGACCGTGTCGCCGACCTCAGTGATCGGTGGCAAGTCTGCGACGGGCACGGTAACGCTTGTTGCGCCTGCCCCGGCAAGCGGTGCAATCGTGACGCTGAGTTCGAATAGTGCCTCTGCTATCGTTCCGCAAACGGTTACTGTAGGGGCCGGGAATTCAACCGCAACTTTTGTTGTCAATACTCTCGGCGTTGGCTCGACTACGACCGCAACTCTAGCAGCTGCGATAAACGGCTCAACGAAGTCGGCGAATCTCACCGTTCAACCGCCTGCACTTGCCAGCTTCTACTTAGATGTGACAACGGTTGTTGGGTCTGCATCGGCAGGAGCCACCGTCGTGTTAAGCGGAGTCGCTCCGGCAGGCGGTGTGGTCGTCAAGATTGGTACAAGCAACTCAAACGCGATCGTTCCTGCACAGGTAACTGTTCCGGAAGGGGCAGCATCGGTAAGTTTCGCCATCGGAACGAAGGTCGTGGCGCAAACTTTGTCATCCACGTTTATCGCCATATTGGGACCTGATTCGCTTTCCTGTAAATTGACGATTCAAGCCCCGTCGCTGCTCGGAATTGGCTCTGCGCCGGACCTAGTCGTTGGAGGATCGAAAACAGTTGTCACGGGATCTGTAATGCTAAACGGCCCCGCACCTACTGGCGGCATTGTAGTAACTCTGACAAGTGCCAATCCAGCACTCGCAAAGGTGCCCGCGACGGTCACAGTTCCTGCAGGTTCGGATACGGCTACGTTCACAATCACGCACAAAGCAGTCACAACCGCCCAGGTAGTCAAGCTGACGGCCAAAGCTGGGATCGTTACTACGTTAGGGAACCTCTCAGTTGTGCCGTTCGAGGTAACGGGAGTGACCATAGATCCAGCGACGGTGACAGGTGGATCGCCGAGCGCGGGCTCATTTGACTTGAATGCGATTCCAAGCACAAGCAGTGGCGCCATCGCCGTAAAACTGAGCTCAAGCGCGACGATTGTATCGGTTCCGGCAACGGTTTCGGTTGCGCCCGGCCAACAGACGGGCCATTTCATTATCACCACAAAGGCAGTTCCCGCTTCCAAGACTGCGGCGATAACAGCGAAACTCGGTTCCAGCAGCAAACAGGCTGGAATGACGATTCAGCAGGCCTATCTTTCATCGATTTCGGTTTCGCCGGGATCGGTGAAGGGAGTTGCCGCGACAATCGTTACCGGCACCGTTAACCTGACGGGTATCGCACCGACGGGCGGCCTGAAAGTTTCTCTAGCGAGTTCAAATTCAGCGGCAGCGGGGGGCCCTGTATCTGTAACTGTTCCAGCAGGGAAGTCGAATGCGACCTTTAAGGTCACGCATAGCAAAGTGCTCGTCCAAACTTCGGTTACGATCACTGGGGGCCTTGCCGGTGTCAACAAGACAACGACCGTGACCGTCACTCCATAGATTCCCAGGTGCAGTGACTTCCTCTACACGGTTCGATACGAATATCGAACTGTGTAGTACGGCGGCTGGACTTGGCGTCTGCATCCTCGGATGGGAAGGCGTCGGTCCGAGGAAGATCTTGGTTCGGACGGTTTTTGTGGAGAATTGCCAGTATTGGCCCCCAACCGTAGTAATGGCGGTGCCCCCCGGGGTGGAATCCCCTTGGGGTCGTTATGATTAACCGGATTCGCATTCTCCTTACTTTCGCCTTGCTAACGTTATCGCTAAGCGCATTGTCTCAACAAGCCGGTGCGCCTTGGCCCAAGTTTCGAAACAACAACCTGAATACTGGGGTTGGCGCAACGGGAGGGTCGAACGGCATTCAGCGTTGGAGCTTCCCAACGTCCGGTTATATCGACGCTTCGCCGGCCGTTGCTGCGGACGGCACCATCTATATCGGTTCGACCGACAACAACGTCTATGCCGTTAAGCCGGATGGTTCGCTCAAGTGGACTTTCCCAACGCAAGGGGAGATTGAGTCATCTCCCGTCATCGGCACCGACGGCACAATCTACGTCGGGTCTGACGACTTCAATGTATATGCGATCAATCCAAACGGTACGCAGAGGTGGGCATTCCCGACCGGTGGCCAAGTTCAATCTTCACCAGTCGTCGGTTCCACCGGGATCGTGTACGTTGGGTCGGGCGACGGTTACCTGTATGCTATCGCTTCGAACGGAACGCAAAGTTGGAACTATTCAACCGGCGATACTTCGGTTGTTTACTCTTCTCCTGCAATCGGTCCTGACGGCACCGTTTACTTCGCATCGACTGAATACAGCTACTACGGGTTCTTCGGTGGCGACCTCTACGCGTTTAGTCCAACCGGCGCCCTCAAGTGGGATTTTTGGATTCCAGATGGCACTCAGTCTTCTCCCGCCATTGGATCGGACGGCACAATCTATATAGGATCTGCCGATGGAGCCCTGTATGCGGTGGCACCGAACGGATCGTACAAATGGGAGTTCGATACTTCGTATTCAGTTGTATCGTCGCCAGCCATCGGATCGGATGGAACCATCTACTTCTCATCCATAGATCTCTTTGCGGTGAACCCTGACGGCTCGAAGAAATGGACCTATGCAATGGGTGGTATCGGCGCCGATGCGACGTCGTCGCCAGCAATCGGGTCCGATGGGACGATCTATGCGGTCTCTTCTGAGAATTTTCTATGTGCGGTGAGTCCGAATCGAGTTCCCCTATGGAGCATCGTCGCTGGAACGACCGGGTTGAATTCCTACCTTTGGGTCTCTTCCCCGGCAATTGGATCAGACGGAACCGTCTATGTCGGCGGCGCCGACGGCAGCCTCTATGCGATCGGAACCCAGGTAAACACGATTTCGGTCACGGGTCTATCCCTGAACCCGACCGTAGTTTCTTCCGGCGGTAGTTCGACAGGAACCGTCACGCTTGCAGGTTTGGCGCCGGTTGGTGGCGACGTCGTAACTCTGACTAGCAGTTCAACGTCGGCAACCGTTCCTGCCTTCGTGATCGTGCCAAACGCTTCAACTACGGTCACCTTCCCGATCGTCACTTCGCTAACCGCGAATAGTGGCACTGCCATCATTACTGCGACATCGGGCACCAAATCTGCAACGGCAACGCTCACGATCTCAAACTCAGGGTTGGCGTCAGTTAGCGTAACGCCGAATTCTGTGATAGGCGGTTCAAACACAACCGGTACGGTCACGTTAAGCGGTCCGGCTCCGTCGGGAGGTTCCACAATCTCCCTTTCGTCAAATAACTCGAATGCCACCGTTCCTGGAACGGTAACTGTCGCACAAGGTTCGACTTCGGCGACATTCACCGTTTCGACCTTAGCTGTTGGGTCGACCCAATCGGCAACGATTACTGCGACACAAGGGGGGACAAAGGTTACGGCGCTCCTTTCGGTAAACCCGCCTGCCATTCAAGGGTTGTCAGTTTCGCCAAGTTCTGTAACGGGAGGAATTAGCTCCACTGGAACGATCACGCTTGCTTCGGCGGCGCCTACGGGTGGCATCGCGGTTGCGCTGACATCGAGTAGTTTGTCGGCCACCGTTCCCGCCTCGGTATTGGTTCCTGCTGGTTCGAAAACGGCAACATTTACGGTCTCTACAACCGCGATCGCTTCCTCTGTTTCGGCGACGATCACCGCGACTTTGAACGGCGTCAGCGAAACCGCGACTTTGACCGTTCAACCGCCATCGCTAACCGGCCTTAGCATTTCGCCAACCGCAGTTGCGGGAGGCACTTCGGCAACTGGAACAGTAACCCTGGGTGGTGTTGCACCATCAGGCGGCTTAACGGTGACGTTAACCTCAAGTAGCTCGAATGCCACTGTTCCCGCCACGGTCCAGGTTGCAGCGGGCTCTTCGACCGCAAGCTTCACGATATCAACGACCACCGTCACCTCAAACGTCGTTGCGACGATAACGGCCAAGGTCGGCAGCACTTCGCAGACGGCGACGTTATCGATTCAAACGCTCGCGCTTCAAGGTGTTACTTTCTCGCCAAGTTCGGTTGTTGGCGGATCCAAGACCGCTGTTACGGGCACCATATCATTCAACGCTCCGGCCCCATCGGCGGGGTTCGTCGTGACGTTGACCAGTTCCAACCCCAAGGTCATCACCGTTCCTGGTTCCGTCAAAGTTGCGGGCGGTTCGACGAGTGCAACGATCGTCGTGACCCACAAAGTCGTAACTGCGGCTCAAACGATTACCGTCACGGCGACTTGTAACGGAGTAACTCAGATTGGATCGATTACGGTCAGTCCATTCCAGATATCTTCGCTAACGATCAGCCCCTCGACGGTAGTCGGCGGATCAAAGGCGAGTGGTACAGTAACGCTCAATGCCACTCCGGGAACGGGCAGCGGAACGATTTCGGTTAAGCTCAGCACGACATCGAAAGCGATTGTCGTGCCAGCCACTGTCAGCGTTGCGGCAGGCTCCAACACGGGGATATTCGTAGTCGCAACGACAGCCGTTACATCCACGACGACTGCGACGGTAGTCGGCGCCCTCGGAGGCGCATCTCAGCAAGCGACGATCACTGTACAAGCTCCGACGCTTGCTTCGATCTCGGTGTCGCCAAGTACGGTGAAGGGAAGCGCGACGACAGCGGTGACAGGCACCGTGACTTTGGCTGGGGTCGCTCCAGTGGGTGGAACGATCGTCACGCTGTCGAGTTCAGACACCTCGGCTGCGAATACGCCTGCTTCGGTGACAGTTCCGGCAGGAAAAGCAACCGTAACGTTCAAAGTGAGCCACAGCAGCGTGGGTGCACAAACCACAGTGACCATTACTGGAACTCTCTCAGGCGGAAGCAAGACCGCGACACTGACGGTAACTCCTTAACCGTCGCCTGATGGCAAGAGAGCCAAAACAAGGCGAGCCCGCATTTCTAAATTGAAATGCGGGCTCGCTGCTCCATTTAGGGAGACTAGTCGCCCCAAGTGCTGCCGCTGCCATCTGGAATTCCAGATAGGTCACAGGGCATGTGATAAGTCGAACATGGAGCTGACGCCCCCTCACATCCGTAGGGTGAAGTCACCGGGATGTTGGCGTTCCATTGGATGAATTTCCCGTGTCCGTCTGCCCAGGCAATATTGACTCCGTTCATGAACTGGTCGTCACCAGGGAAGTTGTTGGTACCAAACACTTGAGTCGGCCCGCTTGGCCAGTAAGCCTTACAGAAAGGCGAATAACGTGCGGGGACCGTGTCACTTTGAGTAACGTAGCGTCCCGTGTAGAATGCGATGGTCATTGTAACCTGAGATAGCGACGACTCATTGACGGTTGGTGCCACTACCTGCCCTAACACCCCTAACTGGAGTGCAGGATCTTCAAAGAGCGAGAAGTTGGGCGCATACGATGCGTACTTGAAGTTGCCTTGCCCGAGAAGACCAACGCGGCTCAGAACGGATGGGTCGGGTGGTGCGCCACCGAAATCGATGCCCGGGCTGTTGACCGGCGATTGCATGATCCCGATGTTCTTCATATATGGCATCAGGTTGTCGTAAACGGTCGAGACGACGTGAAAAGACCCTGGAGTCAGTGCGGCAGACTTGGTGTCATAGACACACATCGGATAGACGCCGTCTGCATCGTTCGTGTACATCATAGTTGCCAAACCAAGCTGTTTGACATTTGAAAGATCCGAGGTTTTCTTAGCGGCTAGTTTCGCTTGGGCAAATACAGGGAAGAGGATCGCAGCGAGGATTGCGATAATGGCGATTACAACCAGTAGTTCAATTAAGGTGAATGCTGTCCGTTTCATATGAGCTTCGGATCCCTCCGTTGGGTGAGGCCAGGCGCCTCAATCATCCGAGCTATCAATCTATCAAGTTGAGTCAGGAAAAGGCCCGGAGGATTACCAGGTTTACCGACGAACTTCGATTTTCGACGCTCGTACAAGGCGATTGCATCCTTGTGAGGAAGGCCCCCGTTTGGATGGTTGAGCGTACATTGAGGCCGAATATTAAGAACGCAGAAAACGAATGGTAACGGAAGTAATAGTTGGTTGGAATCGGATAGAGTTCAGGAGGTTGACGCGATGCTTTACCTTCGATTGATTCCCCTCGTAGCCGCAATCGGGCTGTCGAATACCGTAACTTTTCAGAGGTTAATTCAAGCTCAGGCGCCGAGTTTGGCAAAACCCGGCAAGGGTGTCGTCACAACGACGATGGGGGCTGGCGGCGGAGGGATGCAAGCGGGCTCGCCTTGGCCGCGATTCCGTAATAACAACTCGGACACGAGTTTGAGCCCGAACGGTGGGTGCAACAAACAGCAACGATGGTTCGTGTATTTGGGCTCACAAGTGTTCTTTTCCTCTCCCGCCGTTGCCGCCGATGGAACGATCTATATCGGTACCGAGGGTGGCGAATTGGTAGCCGTCACTTCTGCCGGCGTGATCAAGTGGAGCTACCAGACCAGCGGTCCGATCTGGACGTCTCCCGTAATCGGCGCCGATGGGACCGTATACATCGGCTCGAACGATAACAGTATTTACGCAATCAACCCCAACGGAACAATGCAGTGGTCGTTCCAGACCGGCGATCAGGTGCTATCTTCCGCCGCAATTGGAAGCGACGGAACGATCTACTTTGGGTCTTGGGACTCCAACTTCTATGCTTTGACTTCCAAGGGCGCCCTTCTCTGGAAATACGATATCGGGAGCCCGGTGCTGTCTTCGCCGGCGATCGCCTCCGATGGCACCGTCTACGTGGGCGCCAACGACGGATACCTCTATGCCTTCACTGCGTCGGGAGCGGTTAAGTGGAAATTCAAGACGCATGGGCCGATTCAATCTTCTCCAGCTATCGGAGCAGACGGTTCGATCTACATCGGCTCGGCGGCGCCAACAGGCGACTTTTACTCGATCTCAGCAACAGGTCTCAAGAACTGGGAAAACGACATGGGAGAAGGTGTGTTCTCCTCTGCTGCCGTCAACGTCGATGGCACGATCTATATCCCGGTTGGTGCTTCAGTAGTCGCTTTTGATCCTAGCGGCGCCCAGAAGTCCGGATTTAACCTCTCCGGCTTTATCCGCTCGTCGCCGGCAATAGGCTCAGACGGCACTGTCTACGTGACTGCGAACTACTCAAGCCTTAACCTCTTCGCCACTGGATCGATGTCCTCTCCAGCAATTGGTCAGGACGGCACGGTGTACTACGGAACGCTGTCCGGTTACCTGCAAGCCGCAGGGACTCAAGTCAATACAGTGCCGGTTTCATCGCTGGCGATTGCTCCTGCCTCGGTACCCGGTGGTCTCGCCGCAACTGGAACGGTAACGCTGAATGCTACTCCGCCGTCGGGAGGTGACGTCGTTACTTTGTCAAGCAGCAGTCCGATTGCGACTTTGGTGACACCGGTAACGGTCAATTTCGGTTCGAGCGCAACGTTCACAATCAGTACAACGCCCGTCGTTTCCGACACGCCAGTCACGATAACAGCGGTTTCGGGCGGCGTCACGAAGACCGCAGTTTTGACGGTGAAGGCGCCGATTCCGTCGACTCTGACTGTAACACCCACCTCCGTACAGGGGAGTTCGGCGACCATCGTTACAGGCACAGTTACCCTTTCCGGGCCGCCTCCCGTCGGCGGAGTAGTTGTAACGCTACACGGCTCCAACACTTCGGCCGCAACCGTTCCCAGCACGTTATCGATTCCCGCAGGCGCGACGACTGGGACATTCACGGTCGCTCACTCAAAGGTTGACGTTCAAACCGTAGTCACGTTGACAGCCGCGCTTAACGGCACATTGGCCACAGCTAATCTGACGGTGACGACGGGCTAATGGCTGAGAGACACTCTGCGTCGACTCTCGATTCGAACTGCATTGGCTTCGGAAACTTAAGGTCTTTTATATGACTCGACTCCGCGTTGTCGTCCTCCTCGCCTTCGTTGCGTTAGCCGTCCTTTCGGGAGCTCAATCGGGGTTGCAGCCCAACGCGCCATGGCCTAAGTTTCATGCAAATACGCTCAATACCGGCCTCGGAACTGGCGTCAGTTCGAACGGAGTGCTGCGATGGCAGACCAATGCCGGGCATTCCAGTGGCGGATCGGCGGTGGTCGGCGCCGATGGCACGATCTTCTTGGGAGGGATCGATGCTACGGGGCTTAACCACTTGTACGCCTTGAACCCAGACGGTTCCACCAAATGGGCGTCGTCGTTTCCCGATACGTACTATGGGTCGGTTTCTACGGCGGCAGCGATCGGAGCGGACGGCACGATCTATTTCGGCGGTGGCGACGGCTATTTCTACGCACTCGACACCAATGGGAACGTTAAGTGGGATTACAGAACGGGCTCCGGAATCGTCTCGAATCCGACGATCGCGCCCGATGGCACTATCTACTTTGGATCTCTAGACAACACGTTCTATGCACTCCACCCCGATGGCTCGTTAAAATGGCTCTTTCCGCTCGGAGGGCGCACTTACACGTCACCGGCAATCGGGCCGGACGGTACTGTCTATTTCTCTGGATACGAGGACGACAGCTTTTATGCCCTCGATGCTGAAGGACGCCAGAAGTGGATCTTCTACAACGGCAGCATGTTTGAAAATCCCGCCGTCGCTGCCGATGGCACGATCTACGTGGCCTGCCAAGACGACAATTTGTACGCGTTTACTCCGACTGGGACGGTGAAGTGGAAGGCCAAGTTGGACGGGCTCGCAGAGAACTGCCCTTGCATCGCACCGAACGGCTCCATATACATCGGCACAAATCTCGGCACGATGTACGCCTTTAATTCGGACGGTTCCTCTCAGTGGACCTTCAAGGCAAACTCCAATGTTTCGGATGCCGCCCTGGAAGGGGATGGCACGATCTGCTTCGGGTCGTTCGATACCTACGTCTATTGTCTGTTCCCAAATGGGACACTCAAATGGAAATTCCAGACGAATAGCATCGTCGAAACTGCGCCCGCCATCGGTGCGGATGGGACGATCTATGTTGGCGCAGGCGGGAATAACGTCGGCAACGCGTTCTATGCGATCGGGACCCCGTTCATCAAGAGCTTGAGCCTGAGTCCGACATCGATTCCTGGTGGGACGACCTCGACGGCTACCGTGCTGCTTGCACTTCCTGCCGCTGCCGGAGGCGTGGTTGTCAGCCTAAAGTCGGACAACCCGAACGCCTCTGTGCCAACAAGCGTCACTGTGCCAGGCGGCTCGACGACCGTGACTTTCACTGTTAGCAGTTTGGCCGTCGCTTCGGTTGCCACCGCGACGATAACTGCTTCGGCTCAGGGCGCAAGTGCCACTGCAACCCTAACGATTCAGCCGCCCGTTCCGACGAATTTGACTTTGCTGCCAACATCGGTAACGGGTGGAACCCTTTCAGTGGGAACCGTGTCCCTCAGCGGGCCCGCTCCAACTGGCGGATGGGTAGTCGGTCTGTCGTCGAGTAATGGAAATGCGGTTGTTCCAACGAGCGTCTCGGTGCCAGAAGGCGCAACTTCAACGACATTCAGCGTTTCCACGTCGCCTGTTTCCAGTTCGGTGACGGCTGTGATTACCGCTTCGGTAGGCGTCAATTCGGTCACTGCGAACCTAACCGTGGTTCCTCCCGTTCTGGCGAGCGTCTCGGTCGTTCCAACGACCGTCACGGGAGGAACTGCGGCAGTTGGAACCGTCACCTTAACTGGCCCCACTTCGACAGGCGGAATGGTGGTCAGCCTATCGTCGAACACATCCACCGCGACGGTACCTTCGAGTGTGACAATCCCTGCGGGCGCGTACACTGCGAACTTTAATGTTTCGACGACACCGGTTGGAAAGGTCACCACAGCCACGATTAAGGCCGTTCAGGGAACAGTTACGACAACGACGCCACTTACGATCAATCCGCCACTTCCAACCGGAATAACGTTCTCCCCGGTTTCCGTTATTGGGGGCAAGTCCACAACTGGGACGGTTACGCTTTCAGGACCCGCGCCCGCGGGAGGAACCGTCGTGGGACTCGGTTCAAATAGTGCGAGCGCCAACCCACCCGTCACAGTGACGGTCGCAGGCGGTGCTTCAACGGCCTCTTTTGTTGTCAATACAACCGTCGTTGCATCATCAACCCTCGTAACGATTACTGGATCGTTCGGAGGAACGTCGGCGACCGGAACATTCACGATCACTCCACCGGGACCGGCGACCTTGACGCTAGCCCCCACCTCCGTTATTGGTGGGCTGACAAGCACTGGAACCATCACCCTCAATGGGGCTGCCCCTCCAGGCGGAACCGTGGTCAACCTCTCGTCGAGCGATTTGAGTGCGATCGCTCCATCGACGGTAACAGTCTCAAGTGGCGCTTCGGCCGCCACCTTCACGATTTCAACGGTAAACGTGGCGAAGTCGACAGCTGCCGACATTACGGCGACGATCGGAAGCAATTCGGTAACGGCGACCCTAACGGTATTGCCGCCTGTTCCTACCGGGCTTGTCATCAACCCGAGTTCGGTAACCAGCGGTGTCGTAGCGATTGGGACTGTAACAATCAGCGGTGTCGCCCCCGCAGGAGGGGCGGTGGTGAATCTCTCGTCGAGCAATGTCTGTGCAGTACCGCCAACCACGGTTACCGTCCTTGCGGGGCAAACGAATGCTTCGTTCGAGGTTTACACCTATGGAGTCGATTCCGCTACAACCGCGGTGATCACAGCGTCGGTTGGGGCCACTTCGGTTACGGCGAATTTGACAGTGAAGCCATCGTTTTTGAGTGGGATCTATGTCATTCCGATTTCAGTCCCAGCCGGTGTTACGGCAATTGGAACGGTTACCCTCAACGGTCCTGCCGGGGCCGCTGGATCGGTTGTGAATCTTAATTCGAATAGCGCTAGCGCAGTCGTCGCTTCAACCGTAACGGTCCCGGCTGGCGCGGATTCAGTCACGTTCCCGATTCACACCTTCGCCGTTTCGAAGGGGGCAACCGCGACCATCACCGCTACTCAGGGGAATAACACGAAGTCGGCGAGTCTAACCGTTACGGCCCCGACGATCCTTTCGCTGACGCTTAGCCCGATAACCGTTTCGGGAGGAACATCGTCGATGGGCACGATTACGTTAACAAACCCATCGTTTCTGACCAGCGTGACGATCAAGCTTGCCAGTAGCAAGAAGTCGGCAACCGTTCCCGCTAGCGTGACGATCGGTCCAGGGAAGTCCACGTCGACGTTCACAGTGAAAACGACGGCAGTCGCCTCCCAGACTCCGGTTTCGATATCCGCATCGCTTCTCACCGTAACCTTGACGGCAAATCTGACGATAAACCCGGCGACCCTCGTTTCCGTGACTTTGAGCCCAACGACGGTAACCGGATTGACCTCATCGACTGGGACGGTGACCCTTTCGGGACCGGCGCCGGTCGGCGGAATGCCTATCAATATGTCGAGTTCCAGCGGGGTCGCGATCGTTGCTACTACCGTCACCGTGCCCGCTGGGGCGACTCACACCACTTTTCCGGTGAAGACGACTGCCGTGTCGGCCCAGACGGTGGCGACGGTAACAGCGAGTCTCAATGGAGCAAGCCAAAGTGCGAAGCTGACGATTAACCCACCTGCGATTACCGGCCTGACCCTTAACCCGGCTTCGGTTGTGGGAGGCAAAACTTCAACAGGAACCGTCACAATCGGCTCGGCAGCGCCTTCGGGAGGCTTGTCGATCACGCTTGCCAGTTCAAACGGCTCTGCAACGGTTCCATCGACAGCGGTTGTTCCGAGCGGCAAGACATCGACGACGTTTGCTGTATCCACATCGGCTGTTACCAGCCAAACGACAGCCAAGGTCACTGCGACCGCTGGCTCGTCTTCGAAGGCGGCCACTTTGACGATCAAAGTGAAGTAGCTCGGCGGCAATACGGTTTTGGTGGGGCTATGAAAGAAAATACTGTTCCTTTCATGTCTTTCAGGTTTCTGGCAATCAGGTCGAAGTTGACACACAATGAGTTCATTCAGATGGCTCTTGGGTGTGTGTGATGAAATTCAACCGATCAACTCTTGTCCTGGCTCTGTCGATCGTGATGGCGGCTGAAACCGCATCAGGCGACGAGACTGCATTCAAGACGGCGACAAGACTTCCCAAGTGGAATATCCAGACTTCGGGGATGCATGAAGTAATCGCAGGGCGGTTGATGGTTAAGGTCAACGGCGCCGACAAGGCGCCCGGTCAACCTGCCCAATTAACGAACCATCAACTAAGCCAACTTTATGCGGAGTTGCCTGGAGCGGTGATGATCGGAGGTCTCTCCTATGGCGGATGGACCATCTGGCAGATTCCGACTGGCGTCGATCCTTCGGTGGCGGTCAAGGCGCTAAAGAGCGATGTCAACGTTGTTTGCGCCGAGCCATTGAATCGCGTCTATCCGGTAACGCTCCCGGTACCGAACGATCCTGACTGGCGCTACATAGAAACCAACCCCAAGTACATTTTCAACTTCGGAAGCAGCGGTTCAGGGGGGAGCGGTGGAAGTGGTGGGACCGGCGGAGGCGGTTGGTCGGGTGGAAGCGGCGGAGGAGGCTGGAGCGGCGGAAGTGGTGGCTCCGGCGGCACGGGCGGAAAAGGAGGAACTGGCGGCAGCGGCGGGAATGGGGGCAGTGGAGGAAACGGCGGTAGTGGCGGCAGTGGTTCTGGCGGAACTGGAGGAAACGTTACCGGAGATGCGGTTACCGGTTTTCGGCGGCTATGGAATCTATGGGACGTCAATGCGGTAACGAGCGACTCGAAGGCGACGGTCAAGGGCGGTTGGGCCCTCTATCCAGGTTCCTGGTACACCGCATCGTCGAAACCGGCGGATTGCCCAATCATCGCCTTCGTCGATACCGGGCTTGATATGAATCATCCCGACTTCGTCAATTCGGGCGGGCTCGGAACTGACGTCAATCAGGGCGGCCAGATCATGAAGGCGCTGAGCGCGACGTTCATCAATGGCGCTTACGTACCCGGAGGGGATCCGACCGATCAGATCGGTCACGGGACCGCAGTTGCGGGGGTTGCGATTGCGTCGGGCAACAACGGAAGGTTTGCCGGAGATGGGATCGTAGGAATCGGCTACAACTCGCGCGGAATGATTTTGAAGGTGTTCGATCAGAACAACGATGCAACCGACGGCGACGTTGCCGCCGCCATCGTCTATGCCGCCGACAAGGGCGCCGCAATCGTCAATTGCTCGCTAGGGACTGCAAACTACTCCCAGGTTCTGCAAGACGCCGTAACCTACGCCTTTCAGAAAGGCACCCTGGTTGTGGCGGCTGGTAACGAGAACGGCGTCAAAGGCGGGAACCTTGGACAGCTTTACCCAGCAGCCTGCAGCGGGGCCTTAGGTGTTACCGCAAATGCGCCGGGCAAGCGCTCGGCGGCGGGGCAGTATGCCGGCATAGGGAGTTACGTTGGAATCGCCGCGCCAGGAGGGGACTTGGTGCCCCACGGCAACAACTCATACAGCCTGCAATACGTCTTCACCACTGCATGTCGATATCCGACCGTCCTTGGCGGCGATCCGACGCTCAACCCGGCATATACGTCGAATTTTAGCTACCAACTGGGGACGTCAATGGCAACGCCGCACGTATCGGGTGCAGCAGGGCTGTATTACGGGCAGAACAAACTGCATCAATCGGACGGATTCGCAAATCTGAAGGCGTTTCAAGCGTTGGAATTGAGCGCACTTGGGACCGGCAAGGCCAAATACGGAGGCTGGGAGCAGCGGCAAGGATACGGATCGCTGGACGTTCAGCGCCTCCTCAAGCTATCTACTGTAGCGAATCCGAGATTGGCTCGGGTCGGAGACGTTACAGGAATCGTCTATTTCGCAGGCGTTCCTGCCAATAACGTGAAGGTCACCGCGACATCCGTTTCGGCACCTTACCGGACGTATCAGACTACAACTCTCGCAGACGGGACCTATCGATTCACACCGATGCCAGGCGGTGTCTACGACATTTCCTCTGCTCCGTTGGGCTCAAAAAAGACGAAACGGGTTCAGATTACGAATGGCTGCGATATGCCGGGGGTTGACTTGTTCACAGGCCCAGCGATGGCGGATCCAACACCGCCGACTATTGCTCGATTCAACTTCCTTGGCGGTACTAATACAAGTTTGGACTTCGAACAATGGGCATACGATACGTCGACTGAAATCGACTCGGCTACCGTTCAGATTGGATCGACCCCCGGTGCGGCAAACCTGTTTCGCCCACAGATTATCTTGCCGGGGAACACCAAAGTGCACCTCACTGGATTGAAACTTCCGAGCCATTACTATGTTACGTTCACCTACACCAATGGAGTTGGTGGGGTAAGTCGAGCCGGCAGGTCCGTGCAGGCGAACACGATGGATGCGGTCGTTTCAGATGCAGATCCGAAGACCGCTGCGCTTTCCAACCACCTGGAAATCAAGTCGGGGGGATCTGGCGCTAACGAGATAGCTTACTTGTCGATCGATATCTCCAGCCTTGGGAAGTCGGTTTCGAGTGCAACACTGACCTTGACCGGAGGATCGAAGGGGGCTTCCGTTCCAATAGGCGTATTTGCGACAAACAGCTCGGAATGGTCGGAAAGCAGCCTCAATTGGAATAGCGCTCCTGCCCTGAGCGGGCCTGCCGTCGATGAACGGACAGTTGGAGTTTCGGGGGCTTACTCATGGAATATCACGTCGATTGTGAAGGCGGCAAAGGCGGCTCAGCAGAAATCGGTGACTATTGCCCTCAAGTGCGATTCCACCTCCAAGACAGGCGCGGTTTTCGGAAGTCGTAGGGCAGCCTCGGGACCGCCGGTATTCCAGGCGACTTCGACCGACTAGTGCCCACTCGGGGAGGTCAGGTCCAAGTATCCTAGTCGTTCGTGAGCCCACCGACGCCGATTTTTTGGATTTCTGGTCCGCCCGCAGCGGGGAAGTCGACGCTTTGTGAAGCCTTGCTCAAGGAGTTCGCGTACGGCTTTCACCTTCGAGTGGACGACTTAAGGAATTGGGTGACCTCCGGTTTCTCTGATAGCGTTCCTTGGACGGAGGAGACCGAGCGTCAATTTCAAATCGCTGAGGGAGCCGCCTGTGTGCTTGCCGCTCACTACCAAGATGTCGGATTTACGGTTGCCGTTGACCACTGCCGGAATCTCCCAGCCCTCGAGCGATCGATTCAACCGAATCTAGGCGGACGTCCAATCGTAAAAGTTTGTTTGATGCCCGACCTCGAGCTAAATCTGCATCGCAACGCCACTCGGACGAACAAACCATTCGGACCGGATCTGCTAGTCGAGACGATTGTGTACACGAATACGAACTACCGAAAACAGGTCCCACCTGGATGGCTCGTTATCGACAACTCCAATCTCACTGTAGAGGAAACGGTAAGGCTAGTGCTTCATGCGGCAGAAGCCGTTCCAATCGAACGTCAGTAATCTGCCTTGAACGATCCGTTCAACTGTCCAGAACTCTAGTCTCACATGGGCGTCCAACTGAGTTATAGGGGGTAACTGGAAGTTGCTTCTAGAACACGTGGGACGAGGTGATCATGAAACTTGATAACCTAAAGCAAGCACCGCTGAACACGACTTTCATGGGCGTGGTGCGCGGTGTGTTCGACTTTTACGGGATCGCGGCGAGCGACTCCGTTTTATTCGGTGCGAGTGGACATGGGTTCGCTCTCAACATTCATAAGGAGCTTTGTCCGAGCGGCCCTTACTGCTGGAACAAGGAGCCGGTTCGGCTACTCCTCGCTAACCTCGGCGTTCAGATGGAATACATGGGGTTCTACTCGACCGAGAGCAGTTCGGAGGAGAGGCACCATGTCGAAGGGCTCGTTCGACTCCATCTCGATTCCGGACATCCATGTTCGCTATTGAACATGGAGAATCAACTCATCACAGGGTACGACGATGTCGCTTTTCAGGTCTCGCAGCCGTGGCCCTGTAACGATTTTCCACCCAAGACCTTGACGTTTGGGACGTGGCAGGAACTCGGCGATGAGGTCCACGTCGATTTTTACAACTTCCGGTCAGTGGGTAAGAGGCCGTCCGAATGCGCAATGGAAGACAGCCTCCGGTATGCGGTCGAATCGTGGCGCAACCCGAAAGCACAGACGATGCCAGGTTACGGCTTCGGACCAGATGCTTATGACAACTGGGTCGATGCAATCCAATCCGGATTTGGCGCGACCCATGGCAACTGGTGGAATGCCACGGTCTGGGGTGAATGTCGCCGGCAACTTTCGGGCTACTTCCAAGAAATATCTTCGAATCCAACGATGCGTACTCTTGGCAGCGATCTCGGCGTGGCGTATGCTGAAATCGCCGATCTCCTTTCCGGAGTCTCAGAGAAAGATCGGGATTCGGAAGATAAAGTCGAAAAACTGAAATTGGCGCGATCCGTCGAAGAGTTGGCGGTCGCCAAGATTGAGGCGTATTTGAATGGGGCTGGATAAGTTGATTGATTGTGGAAACTGAATTAAGTCGCGAAGAGCTTCTTCGCTATAGCCGGCATCTGATCTTGCCGGAGGTCGGCTTGGAGGGGCAACTCAAGCTCAAATCGGCGAAGGTGTTGTTAATCGGCGCCGGTGGGCTTGGTTCACCTGCCGCTCTCTATCTTGCCGCATCGGGTGTTGGGAAACTCGGCATCGTCGATAGCGACGTTGTCGACATAACGAATCTCCACCGACAGGTGATTCACGGGACCCCAGACGTAGGGCGGTGCAAGCTTGAGTCAGCGTTCGAGTCGATTCACGCGATTAACCCCCACGTCCAGGTCACCAAGCATGAGACGATGCTCTCTAGTGCGAATGCGATGGAGATCATGAAGAAGTACGACTGGGTCGTAGACGGAACCGATAACTTCCCAACCCGGTACCTGGTCAACGACGCATGCGTTCTTCTTGGCAAGACGAATATGTATGGTTCGATCTTCCGGTTCGAAGGCCAAGCCACCGTATTCTGCGCACCGGGCGGGCCCTGCTACCGATGTCTCTATCCGGAGCCTCCGCCGCCTGGTCTCGTTCCCAGTTGCGCTGAAGGCGGCGTTTTGGGGGTTTTACCTGGCGTCATCGGCCTAATCCAGGCGACAGAAACAGTCAAGGCGATTTTGGGAATCGGCGAATCGTTGGTCGGCCGCCTCATGCTCTACGATGCATTGAGTATGCGCTTCAGAGAGGTCAAGATTCGTCGTGACCCGAACTGTCCGGTGTGCGGCGATCATCCCACCGTAACGACTCTAATCGACTACGAGCATTTCTGTGGCATCACACCAAAGACCCCATCTGACCCCGGCAAGCCGGAGATCGGTCCTGCCGACCTCCTTGCGATGTTCCAGCGAAAGGACCCGTTCACGTTGATTGACGTTCGCGAGCATCTCGAGCACGCAATCGACCATATCCACGGGTCGGTTCTCATCCCGCTTGGAGACCTTCCAGATCGATTATCGGAACTCGACCGCGAGCAACCTATCGTTGTTCATTGCCAATCGGGCATTCGCAGCAACAAAGCGTGTGAGATCCTTCGAAACAGCGGTTTCTCGCATGTGTTTAACCTGAAAGGCGGAATCGTCGCATGGCAGAAAGCCACTCATACCGGCGAGGAGTAGCGGAATCGTCAATCAGGTTTTTCCTAGCAAGCGCGACGCCTGGCTAAATCTCGTGATCGGCGGGGCGATCGTGTTTATGTGGGCAGTTTCGATCTCGATCGTTATGAGTCTCAGGCCGACAACTCGGGCCATTACCGCCCCGGTCTTCATCGTCGGCGACATTGCATTTACTGGGTTGATGATCCTCGCAGTCTGGAAGTGCCAATACGTCGTGGAATCGGAAGTCCTTAAAATCCAGGCGATAAGCGGAACTACGTCAATCGAGATCATGGAGATCTGTGAGGTCGCCCCATCCCGCGAACTTACGAGCAGTCCTGCGCTCAGCCTCGATCGACTGAAGATAACCTATCGATCCGATCGGGAACGTCGAGAAATCCTCATCTCGCCGATGGACAAAGACGGGTTCCTGAAGGCATTTGCTGAAGGGAACCCTGAACTTAGGTTCTGCGACGGAAAACTGGGTCGGACCTGACCTACCCACCTGCGATGGCGCCGACGACGAGCAGAGGCTCGCTGCCATTGGCGATGCTTTCGGGAAGGGGCTGGGTGGCAGGATCCAGCGAGATATCTTCGCCAGCGGCGAAAAAGCGCAGGAAGGGACGTCGTTTGTGCGTTTCGTGCTCCCGAATCGTCCCTTTCAGGACCGGGTAACCGCTCTCGAGGGCATCGAGAACGGATGCGACCGACACCGTGCCGGAAACTGACAGTTCGACTTCCTGGCCCAATTGGGCCAGATTTCGAAGGTGATGAGGAAGAACGACTCGCACCATGGCTATTTGAGCGTCTGTACTTCAACCGATAGGACCGACGGAAAGTGCTCCCCGATCGGGCTCCAATGGTCGCCGCCATCCGGTGAGACGTACACCTGACCGCCGGTTGTTCCGAAATAGACGCCGCAGTCGTCGAGAGTATCGACCGCCATTGCATCGCGAAGAACGTTCGAGTAGCAGTCCTGCTGCGGAAGCCCATTAGTCAAAGCCTCCCACTCGTTGCCACCGGTCCGGCTGCGATAGACCCGCATCTTTCCTTCCGGCACGTAATGCTCGGAGTCGCTTTTGATCGGAACCACATAGACGGTCTCCGGTTCATGGGCGTGAACGTCGATCGGGAATCCGAAGTCGGTTGGCAAGTTGCCGCTGACTTCTCTCCAGGAGTCGCCTGCGTCGTCGCTCCGCATCACGTCCCAATGCTTCTGCATGAAAAGAGTGTCTGGTCGTGAAGGATGAAGCGCAATGCGGTGGACGCAGTGACCCACTTCGGCCTCAGGGTTCGGCATGAAGTTGGATACAAGCCCCTTGTTCGTCGGCTTCCACGTAACTCCGCCGTCGTCGGTTCGGAAACAGCCGGCAGCAGAGATCGCGACCCACATCCGGTCTGGCGCCTTCGGGTCGATCAGGATTGTGTGGAGGCACATTCCGCCCGCACCGGGCTGCCAGTCCTTTCCCGTCGTATGGAGGCGGAGTCCGGAGAGTTCCGACCAGGTCTTGCCGCCGTCCTGGCTCTTGAACATCGCCGCGTCTTCTACGCCAGCGAAGACGGTATCGGGGTCCGAAAGCGAAGGTTCGAGGTGCCAAACGCGCTTAAACTCCCAGGGATGGGGAGTTCCGTCGTACCAAAGGTGAGTGCCGGCGACGCCCTCATAAACGAATTTGTTGCTCTCGCCCTTAGGAAAGCCATCGGTCGATTTCAGATCCTCTTCCGAACTACCCGGAGGACTCCAAGTCTTTCCGCCGTCATCCGATCTTTGGATAATCTGACCGAACCAGCCACTCGACTGGGAGGCATAAATCCGGTTCGGGTCAACCGTCGACCCTTTCACGTGGTAGATCTCCCATCCGCCAAAGAATGGGCCCTCAATGTTCCAGTCCTTTCGCTGTCCGTCCGCCGTGCAGACAAACGCTCCTTTCTTGGTTCCAACAAGCACTCTTACGCGACTCATTCGTACAACCTCCAAGGCTTCGATTTGGAACGGGATAGTACCCGTTTGCAAGAGGAATGCTCTAAGTCGTGTCCCCAACTCGCAACGAAACGGGCAGAACGGTCGCATGTTCGGTTCGGATGCCTGCAATCAGTCGACGAAGCTTATCGACTCCAGCGTTGGCGAGATCCTGCAATGGAGTGCGAACGCTTGTTGTCAGTGGAACCGGGCCCAAAGTAGGAAGGCAGTCGAAGCCAGTAATGGCGAGGTCCTCGGGCACCCTCATTCCTCGACGTACCGCAGAAGCGAGTAAGGCGTAGGCGTGTTCATCGGAAACGCACACCGCGCAGTCCGGAACCGGATTCTGGGACAGGAGCGCGTCGAGCGCCTCTTCGCCGATAAACGTGTCGACGTACGGCCCAGGCGTTCCGAATAGCCTCCCGGACTCTCGCCAAAACGCTTCTCGACGTTGGCCGTGACTTCCTTCGTACGAAGAGGGGAAGTTCACAAAGCAGGGGCGACGATACCCTCGCGCATGAAGATGCTCAAGCGCCTGCCGAACGCCGTCGGCGCCGTCAATCGCCACGTAGGGGAGCGGGCTCGCCGAGTCTCCGATTTCGACCGCCTGCATCCCCGTTTCGAGCAACCGAGGCGCGATAGGGTCGGCTGCGGAGTTGAGAATTAAGACGCCATCGACCACTCCTCCCGCTTGGCGGGCGAACGCCTCCTCGGTCGGAATGTCTTGCCGACCGCAGTGAACCAGCAGCCCGAGATCCGCTTCACTAACCGCTCGCTCCACAGCGCCACGCATCGCTGCCCAGTAACCGAAGGTCGTGCCCCATTGGTCGTGACGCAGGTACAGACCGATATTGCCGGTTCGCCCGCTCAGCACGGCGTGAATATGGCGGTTCGGGTAGTACCCAAGCGTCCTTACTGCCTCCTCGACGCGCTGCCGAGTTGCAGCCGCGATACCTAACTCTTCGCTGCGGTTATTGAGGATTAGGCTAACGGTTGAGGGGGCCACCCCGGCCAGTTCGGCCACGTCTCTGCGGGTAGGTCGGGCCATGATTTGGCTTATCGTACCACGAGAAAGAATCGGAAGAAAAAGATTTAAAAACGTCTATTTCGCAATCTAACTCTGTGTTAGAATAGAACTCGACAATCGACCACGAAGAAGAGGTCTCTTATGAAGAAAGCATTTACACTGATCGAACTCCTTGTCGTGATCGCCATCATCGCGATCCTCGCAGCTATCCTCTTTCCTGTTTTCGCCCAGGCCAAAATGGCCGCTAAGAAGACCGCCGACCTTTCCAATCTCAAGCAGATCGGCCTCGGCATCATGATGTACACGAACGATGCCGACGACATGTACCCTCGTGGCGGAAGCCAAGACGCAGCCGGAAACTGGTTCACCTGGCGCGAATATGTCGAGCCCTATATCAAGAACGGTCAGCAGAAATACAACAACGGCGACGAGTACGTCAACGGCGGAATGTGGACAAGCCCAGCTCAGCCGCAGAACTCGATGTACGGCTACGGCGCCCACGATGGCATCATGCCGGCAAACTACAGTTGGTACGCTCCGAGCGCTTTTAACGCATCTCACAGCACGACCCAACTCGACAATTCGGCTCGGACACTTCTGGTCACCACTATCGGAATCAACCCGAACTGGAATGCAGGCTCGGCGATGGGAGTCGAGACTTTGCTATGGACATGGTGCAACTGGAGTTGGCCAATTACTTGGGACGCGACCGGAATGGGACAGTACGAAGGCGACAACAAGGATAGCGACGGGAAGATTGGTTGGAAGCTCCCTCGATATCGCTACACAAATCAGGCCAATATCGCATGGGCAGACGGCCACGCGAAGTCCGTTCAGAAAGGTGGACTCGATTGGTGCCGCAACATCTACACGAACGGGTTCAACGATGCCGGAGGCAACGACGACTGGCTTTGGAGCCAAGGCAATGCGTGCTATGGCCACTAAGCGATCTTCTCTCCTCCCCGTTTGGGGAGGAGTCGTTCTCTTTGCAGCTTTTATCGCCGGATGTAGCTCCAGCAACGACACTTCTCCCGACATGGGAAAGGTCGCGCCGAAACCGAACCCGAACATGAGCGCCCAACTCCCTCCGGAGATTCGGCAGCAGATGTCTCAGGCTCGAGTCGGTGAGGATGCCAGCAAGATGTCGGCGATGAAACCGCATAAGTCAAATCCTTAGTTCCGCCATCTGCGCTCTCGCAAGAACCATGCTGCTATCCCTCCTGATTATGTCCTCCCTAACCTGCACGCCTCGCGTCGTCGTCTCTGAACCTACTCCCGAAAACGCAACGGCATTCAAGGTAGTCGAATTCAAAATCGACGCAGCGGGCCATTTCGCAAACCCGTTCGATCCCGATGAAGTATCGGTCGAGGGGACTTTCACTTCGGCGCGCGGAGCGAAGATCGTTCTTCCCGCCTTCTGGGATGGCAGCACATTTCGGCTGCGGTTCTGTCCGACAAGTGCGGGAGCATGGAGCTTGACCACGAGCGTTATCATTGCTGGGGCCAGGAGCCTGCCCGCGGAGCGCAAGTTCGCGGTCAAACCATCTGCGCACGAAGGGTTCTTGCGCGTCGGGACGAACAATCCTCGGTACCTTCAGCTTGATTCCGGCAGAGGATACATGCCGATTGGGTTGAACCTATGTTGGCCGGACAAGTCGGGGCTGGCAAGCTACGAGGCTCGATTCGCCAAGTTGCGAAGCGTGGGGGGCAACTTCGCTCGAATCTGGACAACTCAGGACCATCGGCTCGAAACGGAAACCGTCGGCCTCGGGAAATACGACGTCGACTCGGCTTCTTATTACGACGCAGTCTTCGAACTGGCGGAGAAGCACGGAATCCGTACGATGCTGACCTTCGACGACTATCGTGTCCTCGCGAAGACCGATTACTTCAACGCCCACTGGGACAAGTCCCCGTACAACTCCGTGAACGGCGGTCCCCTCAAAGAACCGACCGACTTCTTCAAGGATCCGTTAAGCCGGAAGCTCTATAAGCGAAGGCTTCGATACCTCGTCGCGCGATACAGCGCCTATACGTCCCTTGGCTTCTGGGAGCTCTACAATGAGCAGGACAATATCCCAAAGCCGGGCGTGCCCACCGAGTGGTTCAGGGAGATGACCCAATATCTGGCATCGATCGACCCATACCACCATGTTATCACGACGTCGTATTCGTGGGACGATAGGGCCGAGGTATGGGAGAGCCCTGCCCTCGGACTTACCCAACGTCACATGTACGGGCAAGGCGACACGATCGATTTCGTTTCGATGATCGAGGAGAACAGCCGTAAGCTCGCGAAATTCAATAAGCCGAGAATCATCGGAGAGTTCGGAATCACGTGGAAGGAGCCGGACATCGCGCTCGACAAAGCCAAAACCGGAACACCGCTGCACGATGCGCTTTGGGCTTCGATCATGACTGGAGATGCCGGCGGAGCCTTGACGTGGTGGTGGGATAACTACCTTGAGCCACTTGACCTTTGGCACGTGTTTACCGGAATCTCTCGCTTCGTAGCTCCGATCGATTTTGCCAAGCACGACTTTCGGCCATTGCCTCTCCATGCCGAGGGCCTGACCGCGCTCGGTCTCCAAGACCCCAAAGCAGGCGACACGATTCTCTGGCTGCACGATCCTGCGTCCACATGGAAGGCCGATGCCGATGGGGTGATCCCGCAAGAGTGGTCGAACACCCAGGTTGTTGTCCCTGCGCTCCACCCGATGAAAGTCGAAGTGTGGGATACCAGAACGGGCGAAGTCATTCGGCATCGCAATCAGAGACCGATCGAGGGTTCCATTACCGTCGAATTACCCGCTTTCAAACGCGATATCGCGATTCGGCTGATTCCAAGTCGGTGAGCAAGTAACCTCACGACAAATGAAGAAGCCTCCGCCAACGAAGCGCCAATTGATGCGCTTCACCACCGTGCCGCAACTGCGGACTCGGATGGAATTGGTTCTCGATTTCGACCGTCCGGTTTCACTCCTGACTGCGCGTGAAACCGCGCGAAAGCTGCTCGATCACATGGAGATTGCAATCAACGGATTCGAGCCGCCCGAAGAATTGGGCGAGGCCACGCTTCGATCTGCCGAACTTAAGCGCTCCGTTCGATTTCACTTCCATCCCGAGTCCTAACGGCATCAAGTATTGAATAAGCTGTGGGCATGAGAAGGATCTGCACCCTGTTTATTGCGCTGACGATGGCGAGCATGGCGATAGCTGGATTAAAACCGCTGGCAAGCGTTTCGAAGTACGACGGAAAGTTCACCTGGGTCAAGCTCGGGTTCGCCTCCGCTGAAACGGTCAAGACCCTCGTGCACGCAAAGGCAATCGTCTTCGACGTCACCTTTTCTCACGATGTGAAACTAAAGAAGGCCGCAAACGGCAGCCAGTGGTTTACGTTCATCGTCGCCGATCAGGGCAGCGATTGGAAGTGGAATCAAGCCAAAGCGTCCGCAATCGTGCCCACGTCCGGCGGAACGATCAAAGCAGGAAAATACACGCTTTCAATCCCTACCGCGGGAATCTCGGCAAAGGCTTTGGCCGACAAACAACAGTCCATCAGCCTTGGTCCAAGCTCGTCCGGACTGCAAGCGCCGGCTTCATTCACGATCGAACGGTTGAAAGGGCAGTAGAGAGTCGCTACTTCTTCAGCGTCCGAATCTTGATATTCTTGAACGACACGGTTCCGTGGTCGCCTTGGATGCCGATCGTGCCTTTCTCGACCTTGCCGAATAGCGGCATGGTCGCGAACTTACTTTTAGCGACCCGGTCGAAAAAGTCCTTGCTCCCCCAGACATAGTCGTAATACTTGACGCCGTTCACGTAGGTCGCGCACTTCTTCGGTGAAATGACGATTCGGAAGTGGTTCCACTGCCCTGCCGGCTTGGTTGAGTCGACATTCGATGAGTACAGCTCATAAAGGTAGCCTGTCTTTTGGGCGCCAGGTTCGCCGTGATCGTCGTAGATCTGAATCTCGGGGCCGCTGAACCACATCATGTCGCCCTCATCGGCGCAATGGACCATGATTCCGCTGTTGCCGCCCTTGGTCACGTTGAAGTCGAGTTCCAACTCAAACCAGTCGTATTTGTCGTCGGTGACGATGTCCCGGGCGTTCGCAGGATCGACGCTCGTCAACACACCGTCGACGATCTGCCATCCCTTTCCGATCCCCTGTTCGCGGTAGTTATGCCATCCGTGAGTCGTCTTTCCGTCGAAAAGGAGCTTCCATCCGGCCTTCTCCTCGGCAGGAGTAAGGGTGTTAATGGACTGAGCGAAGGCGATCGCAACCAGAGCAGTGAGCATTCCGGAAGTGTTGCGCAAATCGTCGCTTCGATTCTACGGCTGAAGTTGGCGATCTAGGGAAGATGCCGCCGCTAGAATCGAACGAGCGACTACTGGTAAACCTTCACCGACTTAATCTCGAACTTGGCGGGGAAGATTGAGTTGTCGATCCCTTGCTGGCCGCCCCAGTTTCCGCCGATGGCTAGGTTGAGGATGATGTATTGGGGTTTGTCGAACGGCCAGCCCTGCGCGCCTTTGCCGTCATCAAGGTAGCTCAGAACCTTCTTCCCGTCGAAGTACATCTCGAGCTTGTGGGCTTGGTAGTCAAGACCGTAGGTGTGCCATCCCGCAGAAGCGCCGGGGATGTCGACGTGGTTGCTGGCTACGGAGCCGGGGGCTTTGCTGTTCGATTGGGTGTGGATGTTGAAGTGGATCTTGTCTGAGTCGTAGCCGACGTTCTCCATCAGATCGATCTCGCCGCATAGGGGCCAACCGATGTATTCGGCGCCCTTCTTTCGAATGCCGTCGCCGAGGAACCAGATCGCCGGCCACGTACCTTTGCCGGTAGGGATTTTGGCGACCACTTCGAAATATCCGTGATTCCAGGCTTGAGTCGACTCAAGGGCGGCCGATGTGTATTTGCCGTCCTCGAAGTTCTCATGTCTCGCTTCGATGATCAACTCGCCGTTCTGAACTCTCGCGTTTTCGAGCCGCTTCTGTGTGTATCGCTGTGCCTCGTCGTTGCGGACAAAGCCGGATTCATATCCCCATTTGCCAGCATCCGGTAGGCCGGATCCCTTGAATTCGTCCTTCCAGACCACATGTTTTCCCGCCTTCGGATCGGCATCCGCCTTGGCTGAAAACAGGACCAACGCACCTAACGCAATCGTCATCGACATGCGCCCAGTTTACGCATACGATCGCCGCTACCATTCGCTTCGAATTGAGTTCAGGGCTACAATCGAACGGACAAGCGATCCCCGGACTTAAACCCGAACTCCGGATGCGAATTCCCCATGACAAGATCGATCCTAATCTGTTTCGCATTGGCCCAAAGCTTTGCTATCGGTGCATCCACAGCATCAAAACTTGCGGCTAACCGGACACTCGAAACTCGCGATGCCCGGATTCGGCTCGACCCAAAAGGGTTCATCGTCTCAATAGCCGGACGGAAATCGGGAATCGAATACTCCCCTAAAGGACGGCCGTCGCCGATCCTTACCCTCGTTGAAAACGACCGTGAGTTGGTTCCGATTGCCGCAGAGTTCGACGTGGCAAGGTCCGTCGTTGCGCTGAAGTACTCGCAGGGTTCGGTCGCCACGGTCAGGATCTCCGCAAAAGAGCGGTTTTTCCGATTCCAATTGCTTTCACTGACGCATCGCGACGCGATCGATAACATCGTTTGGGGGCCGATCAAAACTACGATCTCAAAACGAATCGGTGACCTGATTGGGGTCGTTCGAGACGATCGCTGGGCGATTGGGATGCTTGGATTGGACGATAACACGATCGCCGGGCCACCCGTCGACGGTGATTGCTACGGAATGGGCTACTACGTTCACTCCCCTGACCCGGCCAGATATCCAGTTCCGCCTAACTACAAGGAGGGGCAATGGTTCAACATCGGCGGCGACGGAGTGAGCGACGTTGCGTTCTTTTCTCACCCGGAGGAGTATTTCAATCAGGTGGAAGGGAACGGCGCCAAGCTCGAACCGTCGTTCGGCTCAAGCATCGCCTATCACTCTCGAAATCGCCGGAGATCGTACACCCACCTGTTTTCGCTGTTGCCTGGCTTCTCCGGTTCACGCCCGCGGCACCAAGTTAGCGACCCGGTCGACGCGGACTACATTGGCTCGGCAGTTGCACTTTATGCATGTCCCGACAGTGAAGGGCTGACAACGATCGAGAAGATCGAGTTGGCGGAAGGGTTGCCGCATCCGGTGATCGACGGAAAGTGGATTCACGACCCGACCTGCTACAAACCCGATATCGCTTGGTTTGGTGCCCACGACAAAATGATTGAGTACGCCGATGCGCTCGGACTGAAAGCCGTTCAGGACGAAGGGCAGGGCGAGTATTATGCCAATCCGGTCGACCATTGGAAGGGAAGCCGCGTAGTGTTCTCCAACTCACGCAAGAAGCCGTATGCCGAAATCACGCACGAAGCCAACCAACACGGGATCAAATATGGTTTGCATACGCTGTGCCTTTTCCTTCAGCCGGGCCGGTGTACGGACGTTACTCCGAACGCAAGCGAGCACCTTCAAACCGTCCTGCGAACGAAGTTGACCCATTCGATCTCGCCGAGCGACACGCAGATCGAGGTGACCGACCCATCGTTCCTCTCCGAGGATGGAACGTGGCCGATGCGAGACGGA